>OIZB01001594.1_pt1 | contig 11643 bp, 10 predicted proteins | sample 1588401 | NCBI WGS metagenome assembly OIZB01 (sample SAMN03283270) | human gut metagenome | biome: human-associated habitat; material: feces | host: Homo sapiens | place: USA | collected 2013
TGAGCTGCTCGTTGTAGGGGTATTTATACAGCCTTGCGGCGGTGGTCAGGAACGCCGTCCACGCCAGATGGCTGCCGGTGATCTGCCGCGCGGTGCGCTCCGCCAGCTCCGCATAGGCTTGCAGTTTGTTGGGCATAAGCAAAATCCTCCCTTCGTGGTTTTATCGGGGTTTTCATTTTTCCAAAGGAAACGCGCCGGACGATACATTCTTCATCCGGCGCGCTCCCAGCGGCGAATCTGCGATTTTTCCGGCTCTTGACCGTAAAACAGTCAGCTTTGCTCAGAGGTCAAAATTCGGCGTCAGGTCAAGGGCAGCGTACTCCGCGTCGGTAATGCCGCGCAGCTTTGCGAGGGCGCTGTCCGTCAGCTCCCGCAGCTCGGCCTCCTCTGCGTCCAGATACCCCCGCATTTCTGTGAGGGCTGCGATCAGGCCCTCGCGGGTGCCTGCCGCGTTGTAGATGCTCATAAGGCTGACTTCATCGTGGGTGAAATGCTTGTCGTTCATATCAAAGCTCTCTTTCCGCGCTCCGTTTGGGCGCTGTTTTGTTTTTCGCCTGCTCCGGCGTCCTTTCCCTGAGCTTTTCCAGCACGGAGGGCTTCTTCTGTTCGCGGTGGGAGGCCGCAGCCAGCTCCGTCAGGGAGATGGAAAAGCCCGCCTTGACTTGCTCCTCCAGCTCTGTTACGGTGGGCTGCTTGGGGCCGTTGTTGATGATGCCGTCGATCATGCCGTAGTCGTCCTCCATGGCCATCTCCGCGTTTTTGAGGTAGTTCTCCGGCTTGAGGAAATTGGGAAGCTCCCGGAAGCCGATGCTGTCAACGTAATGACAGGATACTACGCCGTTTTGCTTCAAGGCAACGATGTCGCTGACCGACAGGCTGTGTCCCTTGAAATCCGCAGGGTGATCCACGTTGAACCGCTGATAAATCATATCCAGATTGGTTTTGTTGTCCCCATAGTCGGCAAGCCCGCCGGTGTAGATCGCGTCGTAGCCGCCGCGCTCCGGCGTGACGCCCTTGCTCTGCAAGTAGTCATAGTTCATGAAGCGGTAAGCGTCCAATTCACCGCCGCGCCGAATCTGGTAAATGAGGAAAGCGTCCTGTGGGTTTTCCAGAAACAGCTTCTCCGTGTCCGCCTGTTCGCGCAACGTCACAACGCCGCGCACCGCGTCCCATTCCTCGCGCTCCACGCCGAACACGCCGGTGTGGGAGGAAATATCCTCGGCGTCCAGCGCCATGGCCTCGGTGCTGTCGGCATAGAGCAGGAACACGGGAACGTCCTGCATGAACAGCTCCATGGCGCGCTCCTTGGTCAGCGGCAGCATGGCGTTGCCGTCTGTGTAGCCGTACTGATACATTTCCAAAAAGCCGATGCCGGTATCCGGCATGGGATAGCCCTGCTCCAGCTCCGGCAGGGGCGGCAGCTCATCCTCAACATTCGGCGTTTCTGTTTCAATTTCCGGCTGTGGTTCCTCCTTTGCCCGCCATTCCCTGCGGAACAGGCCGTTGAAGCGTTCCAGCAGCCCATGGGAGCCGTCATCGATGCCGATCTCGTCTGCCAGCTTGACGAAATCCTCCAGCTCCTTCCGCAGCTCTGCGTCCTCGCCGGCAAGCAGCCGGTCCGCAACCGCAGCCGCCGCGGGTCTTTCTGCGCTGTCGGGAACGTTCAGATCCCGGCGCAGGAACGCCGCGTAGTCGGCGGCAAAGGCCAGCGCGTCGGCGCGTGAGGGCGGGATGGTGACAAGCTCATATTCCGTGTCCTTGGGAAGCTCGATGCCGCGCTCCTTGCAAACCTCCGCGAAATGCTTTTCCACGTCGGTGATGATGCCGTTTGCGGTCTTGCTGATCGTATCCAGACTGGCGCGGAACTCCGGCAGCTCGGCGTTTTTTGACCACGTTGCCACATAGCCGAAGCTGTTCGCGCCGGTTTCAATGCCGAAGTAGGCGCAGACCATGAAGGAGATGCTTTCGGCCTCCACCTCCTCGGTATTGCGGCTCTTATGCCTGCGCTCCGCTGCCTGCTGCAAGCCGTAGTTGTGGAGCTTGGCGTGGGCGATCTCATGGACGGCGGCGGATACCGTCTGCACCTCGCTCATACCCTCCCGCAGCGTGATGCTCTGGAATTTGGGGCTGAAATAGCCGTCCACATCGGCGGACAGAGGCTTTACCTCCACCGGCACGGGCGAGGACCGGCGCAGGGCCTCCATGAACGCCTCATAATTCTCAACGCTGCCGGTCAGGTTGGCGACGGGGCTGGCCACGCGCTCCAGCAGGGGCTTTCCGTCCGTCTGGGCGTAGTCGAACACCTTCACCGGGCGGAACATGGGGATTTCAATTTCCTTTTCCTCGGTGACGATTTTGCCGTCCGCGTCCAGAATGGGCAGCTTGGTGTCCGGGTCGAGCTTTTCCTGCTCGATTTTCTTCTTATACGGCGTGGGCGCGATGATGGTGATGCCCTTCTCGCCCCGCAGCACATGGCGGGAGAACTTGTCCCGCCAGCGGTTGTAGCCCGCCACAAGTGTGGCGTCCGGGCGCTGTAAGTGGATGAGCGCCTGATTGTTGAGGGAATAATTGTGAAACCGGCTCATGGTGCGCAGGTAATTGCGGTACTTTTCCATATCGCCGGATTCAAAGATGTCGCGGATGCCCGCCTCGATGCGGTCGGTGATCTCCTTGAGCTGTTCTCTGTTTTTACCGGGCTTCTCTGGCATAGGTTCCTCCTTCCGTCAGGTCGATACGCAGGAGCTGAAGCCCCCGCGAAAGATATTCCCGTAAATCCGTTTTTCCGCAGAGATAGCGGATGTCGCCTGCCTTGTCCTGTTCGCGCAGCGTCCACAGGTCCGCCGCCCACCGGACAAAAACCGCGTCCGGCGCGTTGAAGGGCTTTTTGCGGCGAAGATAGAGGCTGTGCCGCCCCAGCACCATGATCGTGCAGACGGTATTGACCACATCGAGAGAACATTCGTTGAGAACGGCGATCCTCCGTTCATACGAGGCCGCTTCCAGCAGCTTGCTCAGCGCAGGCTTGGCGTTTTCAATCAATGCCGGATAATCCGCTCTTGTCGGATACGGAGATTTTCGTGTCATAGGCACTTCCTTTCATTTCATGGGCTGTTTACCCCTAAAATGGCAGCGCCCGCGCAGGGGTGGGCTTTCCTGTGCGGGCGCTCGGTTCTTATTCGTTTTCGGAGTATATACTCCTTGCGGGCGGCGTATATCCGGCGTTTTTGGCGCGTTCGCTGGCGGCCCTGCGCCGCTCGTCACTGAACGGCTCCCGGACGCTGACGCAGCTTTTCGGCACGGCGTAGCTGACCGCGCCGGCATGGACGGCCTTATCCGGGTACACCTTGTCCGGGTATTTCTCCGCAAGGCGCTTGAGCTTGCGCTTCAGCTTGGGGTCGTGGGTGTAGATGCTGGCGGTGGATTCTTCCTCGTTGTAGAGGATGATACTTTCCTGCTCCAGCTTGGAGAGCTTCATGTCCTCGCCCCCTTGTCAAATTCCAAACGGAAGCGGACGCTCTCGCCGGTATCCTCCAGCACGGCGGTGGCGTCATAGGTGCCGCCGGTCTTTTCGGAGTAGAGGCCGGTGAGCTTCACACGCCCCTCTGCCAGCAGTGCGGCGGCTACCTTTTTTGTCAGAGCGGTGCGCTTGGCGGCAAAGAACTTGTTGTCCCGCCACAGCCCGAAGCGGCAGTCGTTTTTCTCGCAGAAGAAGCCCTTTTTGCTCTCGGTGACCTCGCCGCCGCAGCGGGGGCATTTGCCGATGATCTCCCGGCCGGAGGGGAACAGCACCTCCGCGCCGGAGATGACCTTGTAGGTTTTTACCAGCTCCGTGAGCATATCCGCAATGCCGGTCATGAACTCGTCCGGGGACAGCTCGCCGCGCTCCACCTGCTGCAAGCGGTATTCCCATTCGGCGGTGAGAAGCGGGGACTGGAGCTGCTCCGGCAGCACGGTGATGAGGGAAACGCCGGTATGGGCAGGCACAAGGCTGACGGCCTTCTTTGCCCTTTTGCGCTCCACAAAGCCCGTGGCTACCAGCTTTTCGATGATGGCGGCGCGTGTGGCGGGCGTTCCCAAGCCCTTTCGCTCGGCGTCCTCCGGTGTATCGTCCTTTCCGGCAGTCTCCATGGCGGAGAGCAGCGTATCCTCCGTATAATGCTTGGGCGGCGCAGTTTTGCCCTCCTTTACGGCGGCTTCGGTGCAATCCAATACCTGCCCCTCCGACAGCTCCGGCAGCGCGGCGTCCTGCTTTTCCTGCGCGAGATACTGTTTCCAGCCGGTATCAAGGACGGTTTTGCCCTTGGCGGTGAACTCGGTACCGCCGCACTCCAGCGTAACTGTGGTTTCCGCATAGCGGTGTGCATCGCTGACCGCCCGGAGAAGCTGCCCCGCCACAAGGCGCAAAAGCTCGCGCTCGCCCAGCGGCAGGACGGAGGTATCCGCCTTGCCCGCGCTGGCGGTGGGGAGAATGGCATGGTGGTCGCTGACCTTTTTGCTGTCGCACACCTGCCCTGCGTTCACACGCCCCGGCGCGTCTGTTTCGCAGATGGCGGCGGCAACGGTCACAAGCTCCGGCACGGAGGCTTCCAGATCGTCGGTGAGGAAGCGGCTGTCCGTGCGGGGATAGGTGCAGAGCTTCTTTTCATAGAGGGCTTGCAGGTAGTCAAGCGTCTGCTGGGCGGTATAGCCGAGGCTGCGGTTGGCCTCCCGCTGGAGCGCGGTCAGGTCGTAGAGCTGCGGCGCTTTCTCCGTTTTCTCTGTGCGCTGCACCGCCTTGACCGTAACCGGCTGACCGGTGCAGGCGGCGGCAAGAGCGTCCGCCTCCGCTTTTTCTTTGAACTTTTCGGACACGGCGGCAAAATCGCCGCAGCGAAGATTTACCGTGTAAAAGGCTTCCGGGCGGAACGCCCCGATCTCCGCCTCCCGCTGGACGATGAGCGCCAGCGTGGGCGTCATGACGCGCCCCACGTTGAGGGTGCGGTGGTACAGCACCGAAAAGAGCCTTGTGGCGTTGATGCCCACCAGCCAGTCCGCGCGGGCGCGGCAGAGGGCGGACTGATACAGCCCGTCATATTCACGCCCCGGACGCAGCTCCGCAATGCCCTTTTTGATGGCGGCGTCCTCCATGGAGGAGATCCACAGCCGCTTCATGGTCTTTGTGCAGCCTGCCATGTAGTAGACGGTGCGGAAGATCAGCTCCCCCTCGCGCCCCGCGTCGCAGGCGTTGATGACCTCGGATACATCCTCCCGGCTCATGAGGTCCCGCAGCAGCTCGAACTGTTTGGCTTTGTCCGCTTTCAGCGTGAAGCGCCAGCTTGCGGGCAGGATGGGCAGATCGTCATAGCGCCACTTGGCGTACTTTTCATCGTACACATCCGCGCCCGCCAGCTCCGCCAGATGCCCATAGCACCAGCTTACAAGGTAGCCGCCTCCCGAAAGATAGCCGTCGTTGCGTTTGGTCGCGCCCAGCACGGCGGCGATGGACTGGGCGACGGAGGGCTTTTCCGCGATCACTAATTTATGGTGTGTCATATTCATTTTTCTCCTTTTCTGCATAGCAAAAAGCAGCCCCGAAGGACTGCTTTTCGTGTCTGTTTTTCTAATCGTATATGAGTCAGGGCCGTTCAAGGCACCGCTTCCGGTATCGCTCGGCAGCCTCGGCAAAGGCTTTGCGCTCGGCGTCGGTTGGGTCTCGTGTTCCATCCAAAAGGCGGCACTGTTCATAGCTTTCCACCGCGCCGGTCAGCCTGTCCAGCAGCGCCTCCGGCGTGAGGCAAATCTCAGCGGTGTCCCAATTTTCACGCCTGTCATCCCATGTGAGGTAGGTATAGCCGTGCCGGGTCGGTACCACCTCCACGCCGGTATCTTCTGTAAGGTGCTCCCTGAATGCCTCCAGCACCCGTTCAAAGCTCAGCATCCGTATCACATCCTTTTCCGCTGTATTTGGTCTTTCATGGGTACATTGTAGCATCGGTGGGAGAAGGCGGCAAGGGTCGGGGTCCTAACGCTCCGGCGCTTTCGCCCGCGCCTTTTCCCGCAGGTCGGTGTCACGGTAGCAGGGACGGAGGCAGACGGTGCCGTAGCGGGAACAGCCGCAGCAGAAATGCCCCTCCGGGGCGGGGGTGCGCGGCGTTTCCTCCTTTCCCGGATAGGGGCGCTGCATCATCAGTCGCTCCAGCGGATTTTTGGTGAAAAGGGTCATGCATCCGCGTCCTCCGTTTCCTCCGGCTCGTCCGCATCGTCCTCGTTTTCGTATTCCTCGTCCTCATCGCCGTAGTCGTAATCGTCCAAGTCCACAGGTCCCTTTGTGTCGGGCTTTTTCTTACGGAGCTTGAACCAATACAGCGCGCCGCCGCCCGCCATCAGGAGCAGCAGCACAATCACAACAAGACCGCTGCCGGACTTCTTTTCGCCGCCGGACTTGTCCGGGCTGTCGCTCGTATCAGGCGTCGGGTCGGATTCCGGCGTCTTTTCCGTGACCTTTTCCTTTCCCATGCACTCCGTCATATTGTTCTTGCAGACTGCGCAGGCGGTGTTGACCGCACCTGCCTCGCACTTGTCCTTGCAGGAGCAGACGGGGGCGGAATCCTCGTCGATGAGTGCAAGCAGGTCGCTTTCGTCCACAAGGTTGAGGAAGTAGGTTTCATACCGTTCGCCGTCCTCGTCCAGCGGCTTATCGTAGTCGATCACCAGATAGAGGGTATGGCCGTTGCGGGTTTCTACCGCGATGAACTGCTTGTTGGTGTGCTTGTCGTAAAGCAGGTCGCGGGTGACGGCGCTGCCGTTTTGGGAAAAGCCCGTCCCTTTCTCAATGGCGACAGGCGCGGCGGTATCGGTGGGCTCCTGTGCTTTCGCCGGCTCTGTGGCTGCGGGCGTCTGTGCCGCAGCGGGCTTTCCCGTGCTGCCGGAGGCGTTGGGAGGCTTTCCTGCACCGGTATTGCTGCCGTTGCTGCCGGTATTTCCGCTGCTGCCAGTGTTGCCGGAGGGCTGCTTCCTGCAATCGCAGTCTGCGGGACAATGGGTGTTGTGCTGCTCCGGTGTGGGGCTGGGCGCAGGCGTTTCCTTTTCATAGAAGGGGTTGGCGATCACCAGATAGCCCGTGCGGTTGCCCGCGTTGTCCACGCCCATGATGTAAAAGTGGGAATCCCGCGTGTTTTTGTCAATGCGGACGCTGAACTCGCCGTTTTGCAGGGTGGTATAAAGCTCATCGTTCACATAGACCCCGGCTATGCCAGAGAGGGTGTCGGCAGCCTCCACGCGCAGCAGCGTACCGCTGACGCCCGCCCGCAGCCGGGGCGCTTCAAAGTCCATACAGGATACGGTCAGCTCCTTTTTATGCTCCGTGCCGTAGGGGTCAGTGATAAAGATAAACACGGTACCGTTGTCCGGCACCGTGTAGCGGGCGCGGCCGTCGTGGGCAAGCTGCTCCGTCAGGTCTGTCCTTTCGGCGGTTTCCCGCAGCGCCGCCTCTACCTTCTGCCAGCCCGCGTTGTTTTTGTCCCTGATACGGATCGTGACCGTCACCGGCGCGTTGTGCCAGCCTGTCGGAATATCTGCGTCCAGCGCATATTCCGCCTCCGGCTGCGGCGTTTCCGTCGTTTCAGGCGGCGCGGGAGCCGGTTCCTGTGTGTCCGGCCCTTGCTCAGCCGGAGGGGACTCCGGTGTTCCTTCGGGTGTGACGGGAAGCTCGGCCTCCACGATCTCCGGCGTGCTTTCCGGCGCGCCGCCTGCCGGGGCGTCCTCCATATCCGTCGCCATGGCCATGCCGGACATGGTGAGGAACATCAGGGCAAGGCAAAGGACGGCGGCAACTCCGCGCAGCAGCCGGTTGTTATTCTTCTTCATGCACATAGTTCGTATCCTCCTTGGTATTGGGTGTGATAAAGGGCGCGCCGCCCCTTTTGAGCTGTGTGAGGAACTGCGCCAGCTCCTCCATGCTCATGCCGGTGGCGCGGGCAAGGCCGATGATGTCGGTATTCTCCAGCTCGACGATGCTCTCGTCAAGCTCCCGGTTGCGGGAGCGGAGGGCGGCGATCTTTTCATCGTTTTTCGCCCGTTCAGCCTTGAGCTTTGTAATCTTAGGGTTCATTTTTTTGCTCCTTTCTGAGAGATCAGGGCGCAGGTAAACGCCCGTAAGCAAGGAAATGGGATTGCCAGTAGCTTGAATTGAGGCTTGTGTACTGGATGGGGTCGCCACAGTGAAGCATCATGTTGTTGCCGACGTAAATGCCCACATGGGACGCGCCGGTGGTGTCATAGGTGCCTTGGAAGAACACCAGATCGCCGGGGCGCAGGTTGGCGGCGGACACCCGCGTACAGAGCTGGCGCAGTCCCTCCGCGCCCAGCCTGCCGAAGCTCCAGCCCACGCCGCAGTTGTTGTAGACATAGCTGACGAAGCCGGAGCAGTCGAAGGAGGTGGCGGGCGTGCTGCCGCCCCAGACGTAGGGGTAGCCGAGATACTTCTCCGCCTCCTTGATGATGGCGGCGAACTGCGCGTCCTCCAGCGCCTCCGGGGGTATCTCGTACTTCTCATAGTCGGCGGTGTAGTATTTCCCGATGCACTCCGAGCCGCCGAACAGGTCCGGGCGGTTGCCCAGCGTCGCCATATACATGGCATACAAGGAGAGCTGATCCTGCGACATGATATAGACCGGCACATGGGAGAGGTTGAAGTTTTCCAGCCGGACTGTGCAGATGTAATAGGTGTACGGCACCTGCACGGTATATTCATAGCTGTGCAGGTTTCCGTCCGCGTCGGTGTAGTAGCCGGTTCGGGTTTCCGTGCGGTATCTGGTTTCCGTAGCGACGGTTTCCGTTAGGATGTACTGCTTTTCAAACAGCATCTCCAAGATGCCGCCGACCTCGGAGATCGTCCACTCCTTGCCTTTCAGGGCGGTGATGGCGGAGATCAGCACATAGGGGTCATGCTCGATGTCGTCCAGATCAAAATGGTACTCATCGTAGTCATGGGTGCTTTCGTAGGTGTCGAGATACTGCTGCAATTCCGCTTCCATGGCGCAATATTGCGCCTCTGCCGCCAGCATATCCGCGTCCTCACTGGGGTAGGTGGATACGTTGACGCCGGTGGCTCCGCCCTGAATCAGCAGGGAGCAGGAGGAAACGGTGCAGAGGATAAGGACAATCATTGCCGCAATGCCGCCCACGATAAGAAAGCCCTTTTTGTGACGGGCGATGAACTCGCCGGTTTTCTTTGTGTTCTCTGCGGCTTTCCGCGCCGCCTTTGCCGTGGCTTCGGAGGCTTTGACCGTATTCCCGGCGCTTTTTCCGGCTTTGGCGGCGGCGTACTCCCGCTTGATGGCCTGCTTCTGCTGCCAGCGTGAGTAGGGATTGCTGGAAAACTGCGGGTCATGGTGCTGTGCCGTTTTGTCCAGCGCACGGAGGTTGGCGCGGTCTGCCTTGGCCTCGGCGCGGTCTGCGCGACGGTAGGGCTTCTCCTTGTGGGAGCGATGGGCGTGCTGGGCAAGTCGCACGGCGCGCTCCGCCGCCTGCTCCACGCCGTGGGCGCTCTCCACACCCACATTGTCCTGCTCGTGCTCCCGAATCTCCCTGTGGACGGCAGATAGCGCCGCCGCACCGGGCGTGTCCCGCAGGGCGTGGGTGAGCTTGGAGGGTGGTCGCTTCTTGTCCACCTCCTCAAAGGAAAGGCGCGTTGTGACCGTGCCGGTTTTCGGGTCAACGACGCGTTGCTTTTTCTTTACGGTTTTCTTGGGTATCTTCGCCTCGGCCTTTTCCAGCTTCTTCATGCGCTTGTCCGCTTTTCGGATGGCCTTTTTCAGTTCCGGCGCTGCCAGCTCCTCGTCGGTAAACAGCAGCCGGGGCGAGCGCTTGCTCATGGAAATTCACCTCCGTTCGGGGCATACGGTACGCCGAGAAAGTCCAGCACCTTACCGCAGCCCAATTTATGGATACAGAAATCGTACTGCTTGGGATGTGTCAGCGCCATGCGCTGAAAGCGATTCGGCTCCTTTTCCAGATGAACGCCGAACATACAAAACATACAGCCGGTGCGCTTCGCGCCGGTGGTGGTCAGCCTGCCGTTTTCCTCCACGATCTCGCCGTAAACGGAGGAATACGGGATGCCGGTCATTCTGAGATATTCCAAAACGTCCTGCTCGGTCCAGAAGGACATGGGCTGCGAGGTGGGGTCCCGCTTATGATAGGCGTTGCAGCCGATTTTGAGATAGACGCTCTGGCGGCGTGCGCTCTCACAGGCCATGGTCGCAATGATCTGCTTTCTACCGGTTTCCCGGTTATATCTGTGCAGGGGCCGCTCCTTCATCACGGCGCAGCAGGCGTCGGAAACGAAAAACGGCGCATCCAGCAGGATACGCCATTTCATGTATCGTTCATTGTATTTTGAGGGCGTACCGTCCGCGTTCAAACCGTTCAGATGGCACAGCGCCCACGGGCTGCCACGCTTTGCATAGCGAACGCGCCGTGCCACGTCCTTGGAAACGACGGGATAGCCATATTCCGATATGACCTTTGAAAAGGGCATTTCAGGCCGCAGCCACGTTACATTGGGAACGGTTTTGACAAATTCCCGTATCTCCGGGTATTCCAGCCCCGTGTCCACAAACACGGCGGGAATGTCGGGGAACGCCCGCCGTGCAAGGTCCAGCAGAACGGTGCTGTCCTTGCCGCCCGAAAAGGAAACGGCGACCTTGCCGCCGTAGTGGTGATACCACTCGATGATCTTCGCCTGCGTCACGCGGATTTTCCGCTCCAGCGGCCACGCCTGCATGACGCTCAGATCCTGCCGGGTGTAGGCGTTCATACCGCGACACCTCCGATCCGTTTTTCTGCCAGCTTACAGTATTCCGGGTTCAGCTCAATGCCGATGTAGTGCCGTCCGAGCTGCTTTGCCACCGCCGCCGTAGTGCCGGAGCCGAGGAAGGGGTCCAGCACCACGCCTCCAGGCGGGCAGCCTGCCAGCAGGCAGGTTTCCGCCAGCTTTGGCGGGAAAGCGGCGAAATGCCCACCCTTGTACGGCACGGTGTTGATCTGCCAGACGTCGCGCTTGTTGCGAAGCTGAGGGATGTCCTCATCGGCGTACCCGTTCGGGCGGTGGTCGTTGAGGTGTTGGTGCTTCTGACCGGGAATATCCGCGGAATACTTGTTGCCTGCACCAAATCCGCGCTTCATCCGCGCAGGAGTGGAGGCCGCAACCGGCTCCGCGATGGCAGCGGCATCATAATAGTAGCGGCGGGACTTGGACAGCAGGAAAATATGCTCATAGCAGCGGCTTGGCCTGTCCTTGGTGCTTTCCGGCATGGGGTTCGCTTTCATCCAGATGATGTCCGAGCGCAGATACCAGCCGTCTGCGCGCAGAGCAAAGGCAAGCAGCCACGGGATGCCGATCATGTCCTTTGCCTTGCAGCCCTCCACCTTGCCGTTGAGGGCGACCACCTGACCGGTCCTGCCGTTGGGGTACTTGGGGTCAAGGCTTTCTCCCTGATTGCCCTTTCCGGCATAGGTGTCCGCGATATTGAGCCAGAGTGTTCCGTCCGGCGTGAGAACGCGCCTGACCTCCCGGAAAATGGAAGTCAGGCGTTCCACATACAGCGCCGGGGTTTCCTCCCGCCCGATCTGCCCGTCCACGCCGTAATCCCGCAGTGCGTA
>OIZB01001595.1_pt1 | contig 11640 bp, 7 predicted proteins | sample 1588401 | NCBI WGS metagenome assembly OIZB01 (sample SAMN03283270) | human gut metagenome | biome: human-associated habitat; material: feces | host: Homo sapiens | place: USA | collected 2013
GTTGTATAAATATTGCCATAAGGAAGATTATAAGTAGCCTGGCCACTCCCACTTGCATCAGTAGCAAATGTATTTACTTTATTACGCACAGCATAGCTTTCCTTATCTTGCAATTGGCTTGTCTTATATTCCCCTACTTCATATTGGAACGAAGCAGTGTATCTCAACCAGTCTGTGAATTTAAAATTAAGTCTCGCAAAAGTACGATTACTAAAATTCTTACTCTTCGACAAGTTTCTTCCCAATTCGTCCAAAGGGGTAATATCCATACTATACAATCCGTAAGAAGAAATAATTTCCTGTTGTGACTTACTGTACCGGTCCGCAACCGTGTTAGTATAGTAGCTTCCATCGTCATTCAACAACGAACTATAAGGAACATAATTATATCCGGGTGAGGTCAGATTATAACTTTGCGTTGTACCATCTCCATAATTCAGATACGTTCCCAAATCCAGACTCAGCCATGAAGTAAGCCGGGTAGTGTTCTGCAAATTCAATCCGAAACTCTCGCTGTCAGTATATTTATCTTCTTCCCGGTTATTCCTGTAAGACAGCGAAGCATTAAATGTATTTTTTTCCGTTCCACGCCCGATATTCAAGTTATATTGTTGCGAAAACGGATTTCGTTTACCATATTTCTTCACATCATCATAATAACGGAATCCCTGTGAAGCCAGTTCATGTAGCGTCTGCTCCATTTGTGCTTCGCTGATCGCACCTGTATGATGTTTTAAAATAGCCTGTACCCCCAAACAGGAATACATGGATGCATTGTCCAACAAATTCTGTGCATATTGGGATGCTCCCTCTCCTTGAAGATTAGGATTCATGGCCGCCCACTCCTTTTCCATCTCTATCATGTCAGCCGTACCGGCTAAGTGACCGGTATAAAAATTATAAGGGCGTACTGTCAATGTCGCTGAAAATGATACATTCAGCTGATTCTTTCCGGCTTTTTTAGTAGTGATGACTACTACACCATTAGCAGCACGAGCACCATAGATAGACGTAGCCGCGGCATCTTTTAATACCGTAATATTCTCTATATCCTCTATATTCAAATCAGGCACATTTTCGACCCAGTTGCCCAGTCCGTCAGAAATAGTTTTCTCTACCGGAAACCCATCAATCACATACAGAGGAGTAGTAAGTCCGTTCATCGAAGTCACACCACGTATCTTACCGTCACTATAACCTGCTATTCTTCCCTCTATCAATGAGCTGACACTACTTAACCGTTGGGTTTCCAACTTTTTCGAATCTACTTTCGCAAATGAACCGGTAGCCCGTTCCCTGGAGATAGTCTGATATCCGGTTACCACCACCTCGTCCAGCAGTTCGGAGGCCGGCTCCAAGACAATTCTGTAACTGTTCGCACTTGTCAATCTTACTTTCTTTGATTCATAGCCCAAGTAAGAGATTTCTATCTCTTTCGCTGTGCGGAGCAGGGTCAGCCGGAAGTGCCCGTTCATATCGGTTATGACAGCAGCCAGTTCCTCCCCTTTCGTCTGGCTCACCTGACGGATGTGAGCGGCAGGCAGGGGATCTCCATTCTCATCTACAACTATACCGCTGATCATCCGGTCTGTTTGTGCATATGCCATTGTTCCACACAAAAACAATGCAACGAAAAACATCGCCAGTCGAAGTAGCTTTCCGTGGTAATCTGAATGTTTCATACTTTTTATAGATTTAATATTAATACTGTTTATAATCACTTTTAAGTCCCGTTTTATTGTTAAAACAGTTTTGCAGCTTATATTGCGTCGATAGCAAATTAATGCATAAAGTTTTAAATTATAGCAAAAACAGGTTGTCCAAATACAGCAATTGCCGCATTTGGATAAATTTATGATAGCAAATTAATAGATTATCTATTTTTATGCAATTCCTGCACTTTGTTTCTATACTGAGCTGGAGTCATACCAGTAGCCGCCTGAAACTGGCTATAAAAAGTAGTCATGGAATTAAAGCCCAATTCAGCTGAAATCGCCTTTAGCGGAGTTTGGTTATCAGGATCGGAAAGTGAACGGACTGCCTCTTTTGTGCGGAAACCATTTACAAATTGAGTAAAAGTCTGCTTGGTCTGCTCATTAATAATTTGAGAGAGATAAGTACGATTAGTTCCCAACATTTCCGCTACTTTCTCTTTAGTCAGCAAATTGTCTGTAAATACCTTCTCCTCCCGCAACAGCGTTTCCAAACGCAGAAATAAATCCTGCTTCTTTTCATCTGTCAACGAGGATGAAGCATATTTCTCAGGTTGCGGCAAAGAAGTTTTCGTCGAGTCCGTAAGATATTCTTGTAAAAGAGCGGACTGGCGGCCTATCTCTGCAAACTGCTCATCTATCTTGTTCTGCAATTGCTGTTCACGCCGGATAGCGTCCTGATTTTGCTTCACAATGGTAAGGTACAGCTTATTTTTTCTGTAATATAAGTAATATAGTAAAGAGGCAGCTATGAAGATACAGATAAATCCGGCTATAAGCAATTGCATCTTATTTTCCTTTTCCAATAATTCCAGACGGTTTTGTTTTATCTCGTTTTCCTGCCGTTCCATATCGTATTTTGCACGTATCTCCCCCACAGCACGTTCCTTTTCCGCATTATATAAGCTATCTGTTTCCAGCTGATAGAGCTTATGATACTTCAACGCCTCTACCAGCATACCATCTTCTTCATAACATCGGGATAAAGCCTTCAACAGGTCACTTCGATAGATGGCATTAGCCTGTTGGTAAGACAGTTCTATTCCGGCTTTCAGCATCCGGACAGCCCGGTCATACTGGTGATGCTCCATTAAAATTTCGGCATAGCCCAAATAAGAATTCATCACTGAAGAAATATTTCCCTGTTCTTTCAAATCCAAAGCCTTCCGGAAAAAAACCAGCGCTTCATCATCTTTATTCAATTTATGCAGAATATATCCATAAAGATTGTAAACGTTTGATTGATCATAAAAGTCATTCTGCACCATGGTGAACTCCGCCTCCTGAATATATTTCAATGCTGTATTATAGTCACTCTTCAAATAATACATATAAGCGGTATTGGTTGAACCACTATAAATCAGATAAGGATCTTTCCGTTCATGTCCCAGTTCATAACATTCAAGAGCATATTTCAATCCTGTGCTATCATTTTTCAAATAATAAATACCGGCAATATTAGAAAGCAAAATGGAATAGAGCCTGTCATAATGACAACGTCTTGCAGCTTCAACTCCTTTGAAGAAATAGGTAAGTGAACGATAATAGTCTTTTTGGACATTCGATGCATAAAGTCCCAGCCCATTATATACGGAACATAAGGCGGAATCATTTTTATTACTTTCACCTATCAGCCTGGCCTGCCCTAAATGACTATAAGCCTCCTTTACATTTCCCTTCATCATATGGGCCTGCCCCAGACAAATATGAGAATAAATTACAGCGCCATTGTAATCCCGTTCATTATAACCCAACTCAAACAATTGTCGACCATAAAAGATAGCCTGATCATAATCTGCTTTATTCAGATAGAGAAAACTAACTTTCCGAAGCGCGTCTTTATCTTTAGGATACTTTTTCAGATACTCCAACTGTACATTAATGGCATTATTTATGTCTTCTTGCGCCTCTGAGACAACGGGCAAGAGTCCCAATAACATCACAACCATCCACAGTTTGAACATCTTCATTCCCGTCATCCTCCCTTTTCTTCTTTCCGCATACTGAACTCACAGCCACAATATTGCTGATTATAAAAATTATATTCCTTAATGATAGCAATGCGACGCTCACTCAATCCACCTTTACGCCAGTTCTGTTCCCAATAAGTGACATCCGGATAAGGAGCCGTAGCATATCGGCCCGCTTCCTCTATCTGTTCCAAACTTTTCCAACGGCTGGAAGCAAGCGTAGTAGTGATAACCGGGAATCCATGTTCGTGGGCATAACGTGCGGTTTCCTGCAGTCGCATCTTGAAACAACGCAAGCAACGGCCTCCTCTTTCAGGCTCTTGCTCCATTCCTGCCATTCGACAACGCCAGGCATCATGATCATAATCGGCATCTATAATTTCCAATCCCAAGGACTGGGCATACCGCGTACATTCGTCCTTGCGGATAATGTATTCCTCCAACGGATAAATATTGGGATTACAATAATAGATAACCGGAGTGACACCATGCTGCATCAAGCACTCTATGATGGCTGATGAACAAGGAGCACAACAAGTATGAAGCAACACTTTGTCGGCTCCTCCCGGAACTTCAAGCTGGAATTTCTTTTTCATACGGCAAATTTAATAGATATTTGCCATACTGACCAACGGTTCGTATAATTTTTCTATATCCTGCGCATCCATTTCTATCTCCACTTGATCACCGGGAACCAGGGTTTGCCCCTGAGGAAGTAAGTTTTTACGATTCCGGTGTATACTACGAATGATACAATGATTAGGTAAAGCCAATGTATCCACTTCCTTTCCGTCAAAATAAGACCCATCCATTATCTCGACAAAAAGATGATAGCGGGCACCAGCCTCTTCGGAAGACTCCGGATTATGGCTACGGAACATCCTGTCATACAGCAATACATTGTAAGGTTTTATCTGTAACAATTCGGTGAAATAATAAGTCAACCCACCTACCACGATGGAAGGATAGAACACCTCGAAATGACCGGTAATCTCCGTTATCAGAACAATGGCAGTCAAAGGGGTACGCACCACAGCCACCAAAAAAGCCACCATCCCGATCAGCATCATATAACTCACATTCTCATACCCTATCCATCCGCGCTGTACCAATACCAACCCGAAGATTTGTCCCAATAATCCTCCCGTAACCAAGGTAGGAATGAAACTTCCTCCCGGCAAACCCGAAGAAAGAGAAAACAGCGTAAAAACAAAATGAATAAGCATCATGATAGTAAGCCACCGGATATCATGAGTTCCATTCATTCCCTGCATCATCAAAAACTGCTCTCCGCCACCTGTCAGATTCGTCTCTGTTAACGATATGGCATAAGCTATGATCAATAAATACAACATCTTGACAGGAATGGAGAGTTTCATGGCAGGTATCCTTTCTTGAAAGAAAGGAACGATGAGCGAATAAAACTTTGCAATGACAGCCATAAGGGCGGCAAAGATAATATAAAGCTCTGCCTGACGGATAAAAGATAAACCGGGAACGACCGCACTAATCAGATGATAAGGAGTCGTGGGGAACATCCAACTAGCCACTCCTCCGGCTACCACGCCGGCCAACAAGGTAGTAATGGCGGTTTTAGGCGCATCAAAACGCTCGATGGATTCTATTACCAGCAAAGAAGAAGACAACGGAGCGGCAAAAGCGGCAGACAAGCCCGCACCGGCTCCGGCAGCCAGCAATTGTTTCCGTTCCCCTTTCAGGATATGTCCCCAACGGGAGATAAGTGTTCCTATATAAGACCCTATCTGAACAGACGGCCCCTCGCGTCCCAAGGACAGCCCCGCACTGAGAGCCAACACACCTCCGCAGAATTTGGCCACCAGTTCCTTAAAAGGATGCTCATAACGGATACGACCGTTATTGGCCGCACGTGTCTGAGGAATACCGCCTCCGGCTATCAATGGCATACGTTTTACCAAAGAAGCGACAAAGATCAGAATCCCCCATAAGATAAAAAACAACAATACATGCCAATACCACGGATAATGCGCCGTGAAAAAAGTTTTCCGCACATCAAAGAAATACCAGAGAAGATAGTGATAAGGCACAGCAACCAGTCCCGTAAGCAGCCCCACGAATATGCTCACGAAATACAGACGGGCATCAATCAGCTTCAGTTTCCATATTTGCCATTTGCGCAGATTGCTCCACTCCTTCCACTTGTTTTTCCATTTCTCCAGTTTCATATCCGGAATAAACAAATGGAAAAGAGAAGGGTTTATTTAAACAATGGCTTTAATAGTTCCGGTATTTCTATTTCATTTGCTTTCAGCGCTTCCAAACATTCACGCCCTTTATCGGATAAAGTAAAATGCATCTGCCGTTTATCCTTATCCCCCAAATTACGGACGATTAATTCTTTCTCTTCAATGGAACGGATGACTTTAGAAGTATGCGAAGCAGACAGACCTGTGTTTTCCGATATCACACTGGCTGTCAGCGTATCTCCGCCAATGCAACAAAGTGCCATTGCCTCATTCAATGACACTCCATATTGTTCCATCAAGCGGGTTTCAAGTTCAGAGAGAGCCTTGAACAGCTCTCTCATGACACATATTGATTTTATTTTCTCCATGCAAATTTAAATAAACAAGTTTACATTCGCCTGTTCGGCACGGTTCATATAGGTTGCCACTCCGCCAATAGTCACATGATCCAGCAATTCCTCACGTTTCACACCCATTACATCCATTGACATCTGGCAAGCAATAAATTCCACTCCGTTCTGAATGGCTTGAGTACGCAGAGATTCCAGTGAGTCGATATTTTTCTTATTCATGATATATCGCATCATCCTGGCTCCCATTCCACCCATATTCATTTTAGACAATCTCAACTTTAAAGAACTGGAAGGCAGCATCATGCCGAACATCTTCCCCCAGATATCTTTCTTCACCGCAGGCTTGTCCAATCTTTTGATAGCATTCAGCCCCCAGAAAGTAAAGAAGATGGTCACCTTCTTTCCCGTAGCCGCCGCACCGTTTGCGAGTACAAAAGTAGCTAAAACTTTGTCCAGGTCGTCACTGAACAGAATAAAAGTTTTCCCTTTATCCTCCCGGCAAACCTCCGAGGAAGAAGATTGCGGAGTACTTTTCTCAACAATTACCTCATACTTTCCTGCTCCTGACTTTACTGAGACAAAACGGTTCCCGGTAGTCTGGCACCATGCTTCGGCATCGCGGGGGAAACCGGCATCCGTAGCGACAATCTCCAGACGTTCGCCGTCCGCCAGTTCTTCCATACTCTTCTTCAGCTTCATGATAGGACCGGGACAAGATATGCCACAAGCATCCACTTTTATTGCTTTCATAGAAGGAATGGCGGAAGAGGCAATAGTATAGGCTTCAGCAGAATCTTTACTGTGTTCAGAATGATCAACTTTTGAAGAATCAGAACTTGAAGATCCGGAATTTGAGAACTCCTTCGGCTTGGGCAGAGGAGCCGTTGCCGCTTTATACAGTTTCAAACCTCCTATTAAATTCCTTACTTCCCCAAAGCCATTCTGTAACAATATATTAGAAGTAAGATACCCTCTCAACCCCACTCCACAATACAAATAGACCGGCTTATCCTGAGGAATCTCTTTCATCCTTTCGCGCATATCATCCAAAGGAATATTGACAGCCCCCTTCAAAGCACCGAGTGCAAATTCATCGGGAGTACGGACATCAACCAACGTAACTTTACTCAAATCGGCAGCCTGCAACTCGCGCCAATAAAGAGGCTTCATCTTTCCGCTCAGTATATTTCCGGCTACATATCCGGCTACTGCTACAGGATCTTTTGCCGAAGAGAAAGGAGGAGCGTATGCCTGCTCCAAAGCCATCAAGTCATATACAGTTCCGTTATGCTTAATCACTTGCGAGAATTCGTCAATACGTTTGTCCACTCCGTTATACCCCACAATCTGCGCTCCAAGTAATTTCCCGTTCACAGGAGAGAAGGTTATTTTAATGGACATCTGTAAAGCATCGGGATAATATCCCGCATGGGAACCGGAATGGATGGTTGCCGACAAATAATCAATGCCTGCCTGTTTCAACCGCTTTGCCGGAAGGCCTGAAGCAGCGACAGTCATATCAAAAATTTTGGCAATGGAAGTACCGACAGCCCCTTCGTATGTAACCTTATTTCCAAAAACCATGTTATCTGCCACAATACGCGCCTGACGGTTGGCCGGACCAGCCAGATAATTCAACCACGGTCTATCAGTCAGCGGATGACGGAACTCGATAGCGTCGCCCACCGCATAAATATGCTCGTCGGAAGTCTGCAAGTAATCGTTCACCTTAATGCTGCGCATCTCCCCTATCTCCAGTCCGGCCTCTGTCGCCAATGAGGTATTTGGACGTACCCCGATGGATAACAACACCATATCGGCAGGCAGCCTTTCGCCCGATTTAAAAATAACCTCCAGTCCGTTGACCGTGCGCTCGAAAGAAGCCACCGCCTTTTCCAGGTAGAGATGCACTCCTTTCTGCAACAAATGCTCGTGCACCAAAGAAGCCATAGAGAAATCAATAGGAGCCATGACTTGATTTGCCATCTCTACAACCGCCACTTCCGCACCGGCTTCCTGCAGATTCTCCGCCATCTCCAACCCGATGAATCCGGCCCCGATGATTACCGCCCGTTTCACCTTATGCTGCTGCAAGTAACTCTTGATAGCATCGGTATCATTCACATTACGTAGGGTAAAAATTCCTTCATTGTCAATGCCCGGCAAGGGAGGACGAACAGGCGACGCACCCGGAGAAAGCAATAATTTGTCATAACTCTCCGTATAAGTTTTCCCGTCGGAAGTACGAATATCCACTGTCTTATCGGCAGAGTGGATGGCTATTACCTCGGACCGGGTACGCACATCTATGTTAAAACGTTTCCCGAAAGCCTCCGGAGTCTGTACAAACAATTTTTCCCGCTCCGCAATCACACCTCCTATATAATAAGGCAGACCACAATTGGCATACGAAATGTATTCTCCCTTCTCGAACAAAATGATTTCCGCCTGTTCCGTGTTTCTTCTGATACGTGCGGCAGCAGTTGCACCTCCTGCTACGCCTCCTATTACTATATACTTCATAATCGAACTATTTTATTTGATTTAATATTTTCCAATGGAAACTTTATGCAAACATACATGATATTTCTTATAATAAAAAGTTTCCTATGGAAAATATTATCAAGTTAACTCTTTTTAAGGAGAAAGAACATTCCGGGTATTAAATAGACAATCTCTATTGTTGTTTGATATTTTATTCCCTACCTTCGCAATAAATTTCAAAATAAATAAGAAATTGAATCGAACAGACGCACATCATGTTATCTAAAATAGACTTGACGCAGGGAGGCATCACCGGCACTCTGCTACGTTTTACCTTACCTATGATTATAGGCTCACTGCTACAACAGTGTTACAACATAGCCGACACGCTGATTGTAGGACAATGTATAGGTTCCGGCGCATTGGCCGCCGTCGGTTCCGCCTACACGCTGATGGTTTTCCTTATTTCCATCCTGCTGGGATTGTCCATGGGAAGCGGAACCGTTTTTTCCTTGCAATATGGAGCCGGACGAACGGATTCCCTACGCCGTAGCATCTATGTATCCGTCCTGCTGATCGGCACAGTAACATTGATTCTAAATATAGCGGTTTTCGTCTGGATTCATCCCATCCTCAGGATATTGCAGATTCCCAAAGATATTTATGGTATGATGTATGATTACTTGTGGATTATCTTTTGGGGAATCGGCTTTACCTTTATCTATAATTTCTATGCGGCATTGCTGCGTGCCATAGGAGATGCCGTCACTCCTCTTTGGTTTCTGGCGGTTTCCGTTGTACTGAACATCGGGCTGGATTTGTTCTTTATCTTGCAGTTGGATTGGGGAATCAAGGGAGCAGCCATCGCCACGGTAGCCGCACAGGGAGTATCCGCTTTGGGAATTATGGGATATGCCTACGTGAAATACCCCGAACTGAGATTACACCGCAACGACCTGCATTTCGACCGTCACTGCCTGAAAGAGATCACTTCGTTCTCCGCACTGACCTGTGTACAACAATCGGTAATGAATCTGGGCATTCTCATGGTACAAGGATTGGTCAACAGTTTTGGCACTGTAGTCATGGCCGCCTTTGCGGCAGCAATAAAAATAGACTCGTTCGCCTATATGCCGGTACAGGAATTCGGAAATGCCTTTTCCACCTTTATTGCCCAGAACTTCGGAGCGAGAAAAGAGGAACGGATCCGCAAAGGAGTGAAAAGTGCCTTGATTACCACCGTTCTCTTCTCTCTGGTCATTTCCATTCTGGTCTTTTTATTCGCCAAACCATTGATGCTGATTTTTGTCCGCCCCCACGAAACGGAAATTCTGAACATCGGTATCAGTTATTTACGCATCGAGGGAGCGTTTTATTGCGGAATCGGGATTTTGTTCCTGTTATACGGATATTATCGTGCCATCCGTATGCCGGGAATGTCCGTAGTGCTCACAGTGGTATCGTTGGGAACCCGTGTAGCCCTTTCCTATAGGCTTGCCGGCATTCCTGCCATCGGGGTCATCGGAATCTGGTGGTCTATTCCTATCGGATGGTTTATAGCGGACGTCATCGGCATCATATATTATAAGTATCGAAAAAGCTCCCAAACAATTGAATTTAAATAAATGTTTTTGTTAGTAAAAGACATACATACAACACCTTTTCATCTAAAATTTATGTATTTTTGTAGCCTTATAGAAAAGAACAGACATACAAATGATGGAAGAAACAACCTGCAAACCTGATTATTCGAATTCGATGGCGGAACATCTGGGTATCCGGTTTCTACCCTCCACCGAGGATGCGGTACATGCCGAAATGCCTGTAGACCATCGTACTTCACAACCCTTTGGTATGTTGAACGGCGGCGCGTCACTGGCTCTGGCCGAGATTGTGGCAGGGCATGGCTCTACGTCGCTATGCCGGGAAGACGAATATGCCTGCGGAGTACAAGTAAGTGGAAATCATCTGTCGGCCGTGCCCGTCGGAGGCAAAGTATTCGCCACCGGCAAACTGATTCACCGCGGCAGATCCTCGCATATATGGAATATAGATATCACCACTCCACAAGGACAACTGGTTTCTACTGTTCGTGTCGTTAATTTCATACTGAAAAAGAAATGAATCTACCAGATATACATACGCAAAAATTATTGGATTGCCTGACACACAGCCGCCTCGGTTTCGCCCTCTACCGGTTACCTTGGACAGACGAATGCTACCTGGTATTGCAAACCTCGGGCGATGTGGAACAATTAGCGGACATTCAGGAACTGAATGGAAAGAAAGGATTTGTCATGGCTCCTTTCCAGATATCGGAGGAACATCCCTTGGTACTTATCCGTCCGGATGTCACCGCATACGACTGGAGCGAAATCAGCGAAGCACTGTCTTCACTGGAATGTGCGGATGCCCTGCTCACCTGCAAAAGCCGGCAGAGTGAACTCTCCCCTTTTGTTTCCGAAGAAACGGATAAAGAACAATATACCCGCGCATTCGGGCGTTTCATCACTCCCTTACAAGAGAAGCGGTTCCAGAAACTGGTTCTGTCACGTTCTTCCGCCAGACATATCGGAGATGATTTTTCACCACTCGGCGCTTTTGTCCGGGCCTGCAACAACTATCCGCGCATGATGATTTACCTATGCCACACCCCTGCTTCCGGAACCTGGCTGGGCAGCACACCGGAAATCTTATTAAGCGGACACGGCAAAGAATGGCACACCGTGGCCCTGGCCGGTACCATGCCGATGCAGAACGAAGTGATGCCGACAGACTGGGACAAGAAGAACCGGGAAGAGCAGGGCTATGTGGCTGATTACATCCGCCGGATCGCCAAAAGATTCGGCAACAAGATGACGGAAAAAGGTCCTTATACCGCCCGTGCCGGACAATT
>OIZB01001597.1_pt1 | contig 11629 bp, 9 predicted proteins | sample 1588401 | NCBI WGS metagenome assembly OIZB01 (sample SAMN03283270) | human gut metagenome | biome: human-associated habitat; material: feces | host: Homo sapiens | place: USA | collected 2013
ATACAGCAAGTATTTCGGTAAGTATATTACCTATGCTGACATTGCCGAAGACTTATCAGAGAAGCAATTTAAACCCGAATATTCTCCAGAGACGGTGTTTGAATTTACACCGTGCGCCATTGTGGATAATCGGGTTGCATTGAATGTATGCTTTAAGTGCACTTTGGATGGTCGTACAGAGATCGTGTTCCATGATCTTCCTGCAAAGGCATCTTATTTCAAAGAGCACCATAATATCGAAGTATTTATGCTTCGAAATACTTGGACGCATAGCTTCTTGACGAATACAATCGTACTGAAGAATATTCTTGATGCAAAGGCTGAGAATTATATCTTCAGTAAGACTTTGACCGGTGTTCTGATGAAGAGCACCCCGATTTTCTATACAGTCCGTTGTGTGAATAAGACAACGAAAGACTGCTATGAAATTATGGGTAACAGCCTGAATTACGGTAGAGTTGATGAGGAAGGTAATCTGGTTGTTCCTGCAACAGATTGGCTGAAAAACTACTTTGCTCATCATGGTGGCAATACGTTTGAGATTACTTTCTTCCATCCGAACTACATGTATGAGGTGGAAGGAATTCGGACACTGAGAAAGCGTACGAGTAATGAGAATTACTCCTGTATTGCTGTCATTCAGGAAGAAGAAGGCGTTCCTTACAATATGCCGATTCCTGAAGAGAATATTATTATTTTCTTTAAGGATAAGACAACTGGTGAGGTGACCTACTTCAACTACAGTGATCTGACAAGGCTGCATTACCCGAATATCTATGAAATCATTACGACAAAAGACGTTGCAGATAAGTATGATGTAAAACTCTTCTATCTGTATCGTCCGATGGAGCGGTATCTGAGGTACACCAATCAGTTTGACTACATTCACAAGTTCTTCAAAAAGCAAGTGAGTGATAAGTATGGTGAAACTAATCTGGAAGGTGCTCTCAATAAGCTTCTGTATGACAAGGTAGATCCGTCTCTTGATCCTACTAAGAAGTATTTTGAGAAGACGTTCGAGTATGAAGATCCTGATTACATCTATAATCATGGTGATTTCATCAATTCGAAGCAGTATCCGGATTCGTATGATTACAAGATTGACAAGGCCAATCAGTGGGGACTTCTTGAGCCGAAGCCGCAGGAAAAGTACATCGGTGCTACGAATCCTACTTCCGATCTCTATTACATGTATGCTGGCAACGTTGACCTTCCGAAGCGCGAACGTGACAGCACTGCAAAAGAAGATCCGAAGAATCCGATTACGTTCGAGGAGACGAGATATCTTCTTGTCTTCCGCAATGATGGACCGAATAGCTTGCAACTTCGATACTTTATTGATGGACTCCTGTGTACAAAGTATCTTCAGATTCACGTTGGTGAGTTTGATTATATCTATATCCCTAAGGAGTTTATTACTCCGGTGTCTCACATCGTAATCGAACGATTTGATTACTATTCTTATTATAAGAAGCATGCTTTCAAATCCACGGATGAAGTGTGGGATATGGATTTCACGGACGCATCGTCCATGATTCCTACTTGGCATGACCTGTTCGTTCGCAAGGATGAAGTTGAGAAGATTGATAAGGATCTTTTCACATTCTATACCTTAGTGAATATGAATGACTATAATAAGAAGCTTAGTCTTGCTGAGAGAAAAGAGAAATGTGGCATTCCTGCAAATGTGGAAGTCATTGATGGTGAAAAAGGTGAAATGTATATGAAGATCACTCCGAGTGTGGAGAAAGATCTTCCGAAATATATGCATCTCACTCGAATGAAAGTGAAACTGAATGATGCTAGTAAGGTCAATGTGACTTATACTTTCATCGTTAATAAGGATTCTTTCATTCGTCATGATGTCACACCTCCGATGACCAATGTCCAGCGATACGGCATCTTGAAGAATGCTATTCCTTGGATTGAGGAAGCTTCTTATCTTCGTACGTTTGTTGATCGGCGTCGAATCGTCTGTAACATCAAAATCGAGAGTGATGGCCCGTATAAGCTTGTAGCACGAACGGACTATTTCCCGACTACAACGGAATACGTGCAATCAACTGATGTTACACCGTATTCGTACAAGCGTGTTGCATTCATTCCGGAAATTCCGGAAAACTATATGATTGATACAGCAGATTATTTGGATACTCCGTTTAGTCTTGACTACTACGAAGTCTATCTGAATGGTCGTCGACTGTTCCATTATAATATCGAATGCATCACTGGTAGATTTATCAAGCTTTATAATGTCATATCTCGTCTGAATCTTGCCATTTATAAAAAGGATATGGATCCTTCCATTTTCTCTACAAATAAGCCGAATCGGGAAAATACTCCGATGGATGAGTTTCTCAATAATCCGGATATTGATAATAAGACGAAGGATGATTTTCTTGACTGGCTTATCAAAGACAAACATGGTGAGCTTGATGGTAAACCGGGTGAGAATCTTGAGCCTAATGTCAATGATGCAGTGACTCCGGATGCAGATACTACGGATATGAAGCGATTCTATACGGATATCATCATCCCGCGTGGAGTTACAAAGCCTCAGTCTTGGATTCTTGATGGTACACTTGTCAAAAATGACTATCCTGCTATTTGGGCAAACTACCAGAAGAATAACAAGATCGTTATTCGTCCGAACTTCAATTATAATGGCTTGATGGTGATGATGCTCAGTAGATATACTGAGGTTTAATACGATGATTGTCACCTTATACAAGAAACTTATCATTAAGATTCCTAGAGAGACAATCAAAGAGAAAGGTGGCTAAATAAATGGCTGGTATTCAGGCACGCTATGGTATCTCTGCTCTTGATCTTGGCCATAAAGAGTATGCGCAAGACGACGAGCTTATGGTACGTGGCGATGATGGCCGTATGTACTACAAGCGTACAGACGGCGTAATCGTAGCATATGCTGATAAAGATCTTAGCGAAGCTGAGGTCATTTCCAATACCATGGGTGTCCTTATGGGCATCGACGGTTTGGTTCTTCCGGAAAACGAATATATCGTCTACCGTACGATTGATACAACTGGTAAGCTTGATCTTGTGTCAAGTTCTGACGTTGGTATTGATCGTCGATTCACTATGTCTCCTAACATCCCTGGATTCTTCTTTAGAATTCGTGGTAATAAGGAAGTATCTTCCGCTGCTGCAATCTTGAAGTCCATTTACGCAAGTCGCGTTACAGATGGAACTGATCCAGAAGTTACTGTGAAGATCTCTGTTTCAAATAACGGAGCAAGTGAGCAGACTTATACAGTCAACACAATTCTTGATAAGGTTAACTTTATCAAGTTCACTGGTTTCACAAATCCCACAAATTATATTGTGAAGATTGTGTCTGTTTCGTTCCCGCTGTTCAAGGCGGCATATACCGCTGCAAGACCTGTTGATAAGAAAACCTTGCAGGATATCAATAACGGTAACGAAACATTTGAGATCAACACGATTGATGTGATCGGTTATGCAAATGATATCAGATTCCTTGCTGACGAGAACACTGACGGCGTACTGATCAAGACCGTCACAAACAGCAAGACCGCATCCACTACTTATACTGCTCAGAACGCAGCAGTTGCTTCTGTTGGTGGTATTGGCAAATACGAGATCGTTATCCAGAAAGAGAATCCGAATACGGAGTGCATCTGGGGAAAGATTATCGAACAAAAAGAGTAAATTTTAAATGACCCATATCTTGTATTGGATATGGGTCATTTTACCAGCCTTCAGATTAACCATAAACATCTAATTAAATGCTATGATACAAACAAGGGATAGCGACTCGGCTATCCCAGTTTATATCTATAGAAAATAACTTTTTAAGGAGTGATTTTTAATATGGCATCTAATATTAAGAAGGTCCTTCTGAAGAGGCAGATTAACAAGGTCGTTTACGATCTGTATGTCAAGACTTCTGCAGAACTGGTCCAGGTCACTGACAGTCAGACTCTGACTCAGAAGCTGGCTGCTATCGACGGCAGTGTTGCTGATGCAAAGGCTAAGCTGGATAAGCTGCTGGGCTCTGACGATGCAACCTCTATTTCTAAGCAGATCGACGACAAGGTCGCTGCTCTGAAGGCTGAGCTGACCAACGAGAAGGAACCTACTTCTCTGGCTGGTAAGATCGCAAAGGTCACCGCTGATCTGGCTGCTGAGGCTACTCGTGCAAAGGCTGCTGAGGCTGCTAATGCTGGTAACATCACTAAGCTGGGCGAGCGCATGACTGCTGCCGAGGGCAAGATCACCACTCTGATTGGTACCGATGCAAGCAAGTCTGTTCGTACCATCGCTAACGAGGAGCTGGCTAAGCAGCTGATCCCCGATGGCGCTAAGGAGTCTCTGGATACTCTGGGCGAGATCGCCTCTTGGATTCAGAGCCACCCCGATGACGCATCTAAGATGAACAAGTCTATCACCGACCTGACTGCTAAGGTTGGTGCTATCCCTACTACCGGCACCGGCGCTAATTCTGCTACTGTCGTTGCATACGCAGCAGCTCTGGCAGCCGATGCAAAGAAGGCCGGTACAGATGCTAACGCTGCAGCCGTTGCAGCTAAGAAGGCAGCTGACGACGAGGCAGCTCGTGCACAGGGCGCTGAGGCCACTCTGACCACTGCTGTCAATGCTCGTGCTCGCTTCTTCTGCCAGGCTGAGCAGCCTGCTGATCTGGCTGATACCGATATCTGGGCACAGATCATTGAGTAATCTCTATAGAGTGTAAGCATACATTCTGATCAATAGAGTTACTTAAAACTTTGGCTATGTGTAATAGATCAAAGTGACGAATGGACACTGTCAGTTACGTGTAACTGACAGTGTCTTTTTTATAATAAATGCGTTTTGGAGGATATGATTATGAGTAATCCTAGCACTTCAAAAAATATTATCTTCAAAACGCTTGTGGATGATGTAGCACTTCCTTTATATCCGAAAACTTCCGTAGAACAAATTCAAATTGATGATGATCGTAATCTTTCTGATATGCTCGTCACCATGTGTAATACAATTGACGCCAATACAAAGAAAATCACTTCTGTTGAAAATAAAAGTCCTGAGCTCCCTGATAATGTGAAGCAGCTTATGATTAATCTTTTTGCTGGAGTAGCAAATGGAAATGACAAGCTGACTCCTGTGTTTGAAGCTCTTTGTGCTGAATGGGGTCTTACTCCGACCGAAGGATCATCAGCACAGGCGGACCAAAAAAGTTAAATCTTAAGATGATATTGTCTTTATCACTTGTGATGAAAGCGGTACCATTTTAGGACAGATAATGGTAACGCTGTGTGCATGGACAAGCCAGGTAATTGGAATCTGGAGAAGTTCTTGTAACTAAGGAGTAATATCTCAGGACAAAACTTAAAGATGCTTCGGCATTAGATTACTCAATATCGTGATGAAAGGATGGTATTACTCATATGCTCCTTACTCAATCTACTGATGGTATCCATGCCCTCATGAACAAGATCGACAAGCAGAAGAATGTGCATCCGGTGTATTACACAAATACTGCGGATGACGTTGTGTGCGACGAGAGTATGAATACTCTGACTGAGTATCTGCCCACTGTCACTGACTCCGAAAAGACGGTTGGCGCACCTCTGTGCGCTATCACTTATGGTAGTGGTCTGACTCTGGCAGAAGCAACTCTGACTGCTCTGGTTGCAACATCTTGATAAGATTCATTTGCTTTCGTTGGTAAGAATCCTCTCTATTTTATAATTGAAACCCTCATATCTCAGGTGTAAAGTTCACCAAGATATGAGGGTTTCAATATTTTTATTTATATATTATACTAATGAGGGAAGATTGAGATATATCTTTCTATCAATTTTAAAGAGGTGAAAAATAATGGATCCCAAAGTTCTGAAAGCTCTTGGAAGTGCAGTCATTGATATTGCTGGGGATAAGAAGGTACAAAAAGTTGTCCTCGGTACATATACGGACGGTACCACTAGGAGCGTCGTGGATGCACTCAGTGGAGAGTTTCTTTCTGGGAAGGACAGAGAGAAATATCTGAAAGGAAAGAAGAAGAAAAAGAAGCATAAGAAAAAGAAGAAAGACATCTGGAATTACGATGATTGATCTTCAGTAAGAAAAATACAGATGGTAGTCGGATGCATGGATTATCATCTGTATTTTTTTATTTTTTATTGGAATCCCATGCTAAAAAGCACCTAAAAACAATTAGGTAAGTTTTCCAATAGGAATCTAAGGCTAAAACTAAATTCATGAGAGAAAGGACAGGTGGTATGTATGTCATCACCGATTAGTGATATCATTGCTGCTGTTCGTGATGCCGGACGTGTCGGGGCAGATGTTACCCATGTGAGTAATCAGATGGTTCGTAAGAGTTTTGCTCGTGGCGCGATGGACACGACCATGCAGTTTCCTTGCCTGATTAGTGATTCTATTCCCATTGATATGGCCAGCACACTTGCAAAAACTATGGAACGAGTATATGCATCTTTTGTGCAGACCTATCTTTCTACCCAAAATATCATGAATATCGCTGACTATAAGGATGTGAATCAGTATATTCAGCGTTTTCATAAGAATGTGAAGCTCGAATCTACTGCAATTGATACCTATCTTGAAAACTGTGTGGAGCCGGATCCGGATTACGATGCTCTGTTTGCTCGTATCTATGATGGTTCTACCAAGGCATATATTAATGAGTCGACTGGTCAGATTCTGGCTTTCAACTTCTCTGAAAAGTTCCCGAAAGCTGTGTTTGAATCCCATAAGGCTCAGATGAGCACTGCTCTGAAGGATCTCGATTATTCTCCGATCCCGAATGTCGGCAATAATCCCTTCTATGCTCGTGAGGCAGAAGTCGATTCTGATTATATGAATAAGAAGATCACAGACATGCAGTTTGATCGTTATCGTGCTGCGAATGATCTGGATAAAGAAAAGTATAAGCAGAGTTTCAATAAGACCGTGCCTCAGCTTCTGAAGGATAACGACGTGAAGAAGCAGAATGACATGCAGCCTTATATGATGCAGGTTCGTCTTTCTGCAATCAATGACGATGAAGAGTTTGTCCAGTTCGTCGATTTTGTCGTTGGTATTAAGGTGATTCTTCATTCTGTCCATTCGGATGAAATGATTGTGAATCTTACGAATACCATGCAGAATCGTGGTGTTCTCTTCAACTTCATTCGTTGGACTACTGGCGAGAAGTCTCTGGTTAAGGATCTTCTGCTTCATATCAACGATGTGAAGCTGGATGTTGCTAATCGTTCAATGGGTGCATCTCCTTGGTGGAATACTCTGAAGCGTATGCGCTCTACTGCAAAGGCTCAGATGGCTACGATGAGCCGTACACAGCTGGTTCCTCAGGCAACCGTTGTAATCAATGGTTATGAAGCTGACCTCATCAAGAATAAGACTGGATATGATCTTCGGAATCCGAAGTTTGCTGTTCCGATGATGCGGTCTCTCTTCCTTATGACATTCATCATTGTCGATGACGGTAATCGTACGGTAGATATTCTCTATGATGGGAATAATACATTTGAGACGTATGCCCTCGAATCACTGGAACGTGAAGTTACGATGAATTCCAATAAGATTGGCAGAGAGCTTACCCGCATGATCAGTCACTAATATATAAAAATTTTGAATAAGGAGGTTATAATAATGGCGATGATTGAGCCACGACTCGTAAAAGAGTCCGTGCATATTCTGTGTGGAACGGATCATCCGACAATGCGTCAGGAGCGTGAAGTTCTCGCATATTTTGAAGATGCCAATTCTTCTGTTACGAGCAAATACCTTGAGCGTCTGTATATGAGCGTTATTTCGAAGGCTCATATTGATTTCGATAATATCCCGGTATCTGCTGGTGATATTGAGAAATACGTTGGCTACAAGAATATGATTGATGTTCTTGACAATGTCAATGCACTCGCATCGAATCTGAATAATAAGCAGGTTCAGCAGTACGTGATGACTGTTAAAGAAGCAATCAATAACATTCGGAAACTGGCTCCTCTGTATAAGAAGGGCTTTATGATGAAGAATGAGTACGTCATGCTTGAGTACAATACGTTTGTGTACGCATGTGTTCAGGCAACTTCCACGATTCTGTATGAGTTTGTCGATTATGTGAAGCGCCCTGATGCTGCTACCATTAAGATCACTCTGAAGAATACGAAGTATCGTGCCAATACATTCTACATTGATCAGCTTGCGAAGTACAATGCTGTCAATAAGAAGATGCAGTATGCAAAGTTCCTCGATGGCATGCTGAAAGACGGTGAGGATAATTTCATTGGTGCATACACAGCAATTGGCGTTACCGCTGTGGTTGCTGTTGCACTTGCAATTATTCCCGTTATGCGTGAACTGGTTTACCAGTACTACAATATCAAGTCGAATATTAGTGATGCTCTTGCTCAGCAGGCGTATTTCCTTGAACTGAATAAGAGTGTCGTTGAGGCAAATTCTGATTTCTCAAAGGAAAAGAAAGCCGATATTCTGATGAAGCAGGAGAAAGTGAAAAATCTTTGTCTGCGCGTCTCTGATAAGCTTCGTGTCACTCATGCTAAGGCAATGAGTGCTGGTGAAGCTGCTATCCGAAATGATTCGAAATACATGACGCTGGATAACATGAAGCATGGAGACAATGGTTCCACTTCTTCACTCCAGCTTTTGTAAAGGTGGGGTGAAGTATGGAATGGACAGATGTGAAAGACTCTCTGAAATCGTTGTATGATGAGTCATGCGAAGTTTGGGATGGTAAGAAGGATGGTTCTTCGTTCGATGCTGGTCATCGGTTCATTACGGAGTCCATCAATATTTTGGATGGATTTTTCTCTGATAAGGCAGATCAGATTCATAAGATCTATACTGCAATTAAGGAGAACGCATATCCGTTCAATCGTGTGGAAGTAATTGATCTTCCCATCGCTTATTCCAAGTATATGGATTACTATCCTGGTATGCTTGAGTTTTGTGAGGCTACTGCATCACTTACAGACAGTGATGACATTGTGGTTGAATCAGCAGCTTCCACTGTGGATACTGTCATTGGGAGAGATAAGAAGTTCGTTGATTCTATCTTTTTTATGGAGTCCTACGATTCTATGAATCTGAACGATGCCATGAAGAACGTGGAAATGATCTCCGATCTCGTTGCATTCGAAGAAAAGCTGAAGACCGACATCGACGCTATGAAGGCATCGTTTGATTCTTTCTCTGCAAAGTATAACGATGTGAAAGAATCTGGTGTTTCCATGTATATGCAGTCGATTGCATCTTTCTTGATGGATATGATCATGAAGATCGTTTATACGTATCATCAGATCGTTGTTAGCATGCAGGATCGTGCTGGTTCTGACTTCATTCCGAAGAAAGAGACTCCGGAATACCAAATCTTCTAATAACAAATAAAGACTATACTCGTAGATTTTATACCTATGAGTATAGCCTTTTCCTTTGTTAGTATAGAGATAGCCTTGAAAACAATGAGTTAAAGTTTGAGCTATGATAGTTATTCTTTAGCTAATGGAAGCTAAAGCTTTTCATTACTAAAGAAACTAATTTAAATAATTAAGGAGGTAAATCCTATGACTTTTAGTGAGTATTCACGCATCATGGAGATCGAGGAAGCCAAGGCAGATAATGTCATGGCTGACATCGACTACATGATTGAAAGTGCAAATGCCACTCATAAGCTGAATCTGGCTGATCTGGATTTCAAGTTTGAGTCAGAAGACTATGATATGAGTGCGATGACTCAGATGTATACTGAGGAAGCAAACGATTTCACAGCAAAGATCAAGCAGGTTTGGGACAAGTTCTACAAGTGGCTCCAGGGTATTATTTCTGCAATCTTTAATCTTCAGCCGAAGGAGGCTGATGTAAAGGCTGCTGAGGAAGCAAACCCTCAGGGTGTCAAGGCTCCTATTGATGTCGATAAGGCAGTTAAGGAAATGGATAAGTGTTCCAATCTTATGACACCTGCTTATGCAAAGCGCCTGATGAAGGACGTTGATACGCTCAGTAAGAAGGGTATTAAGGTTAATCTGAAGGTTGACTACGGTAAGCAGCGTGTTCATAATACGAACCATACTCCGCTCATTGATCGCTTCCTGGATGCATGCACAAGCCTTATGATGGTATTTGCGATTCCTACAGCAACGGTTGTTACTGTTGGTACAGTGGCAAATGGTATTCGTAAGGCATTCGACTTTACAAAGGTCGTTCAGCGTTTTTCTGAGGCAATTGCTGAGAATACCGGCGTTGATCTCGGTGGCATTCTGGGCATCCTCCAACCTATGACTACCAAAGTAAGTGGCTTCGCAACATCAATTGGTAAGCTTATCCCGGGTCTTAAGGATGTTGTACAAAAGCATGATGAGGCAAAAGCTGCAAAGGATGCTGAGAAAAAGGATAATGTATCCACAAAGGATGTTTACGCTAAGGCGAATACTCTTCTCAGTAAGACTACTCAACTTTGTGGTGCAAAGAGCGACGCAATTAAGACTCGTCTCAAAACTCCGTATGAGACGGCGAAGAAGGCTCTTCAGGAGATCTCCGGCACAGTTAAAGTTGATGGATTTGATTGCAATAAGTTTATTAGCGATTGTGATGAAGCAGTCAAAGCAACTCCTAAGGAAGCTGCTTCCATTATCACAACGCTTAAAGATTCACTGAATAAGATCCCTCATGATTCACATGCTCCAAAAGAAGGTCTTTTTAGCCAAGTTGCAAATAAACTTGGTGTTGGGCATAAGAACGAGTCAGCTTCTTCTGACTTTGCTGATGATACCGTATACTCCCAGTTCTTTGAAAGCACCGATATGATGCCGAAGTCTGACACAAGCTATTTCCTGAAGTCGGACGATGAGCGCATCGACGACATGCTGAAGATTCTCGATTCTATGTAATAGGAGGTAAATCCAATGAAGGATATGACTATTCTTGAATTTGAGAATCAGATGACGCATTTCGATGTTGCTTATGAGCAGGCTTGCATTGAGCATGATCTGAATCTCCGTCGAATTCATAACAAGATGGTTTTGGAAAATGCCATCATGGAAGAAGCTACAGAGCTGTATCTTGCTGAAGCAGAAGAAACTTCCGGTAAGAAGAAGAATATTTTCGTTCGAATGATTGAAGCAATTCAGAAGTTCGTTCGGAATCTTATTTCTAAGATTACCGGTAAGCCTTTGGAAGAAGCTCCGAAGGAAGATATTAAGCTTGAGCATAATCCGAAAGCTCTGATGCAGCGTGGTAAGGATCTGGCTAAGCAGATTACTCAGTGTCTCACTGGATACAAAGGCGTTGTTGCTGGAGTTGCTGCTGGTGCAGCCGTTGCCACTGCTGCTGGTAATTTCATTCTGAAAGCATCCACTGCTGGCGATACGATTCGCTCCATTCGAGAGTACATGGGTACTGTCGATGATGATCTGAACCGTTTTAAGGAGCAGATCGAAGAAGGCGAAAAAGCTGGTAAGAATATGGACGACGCCAAGAAGTATGTAAAGGAATACAGCGGTATCATGTCTCGTCTTGGTACAGTTGTTTCTTGCATCCTTGGTACAAACACAGATCCGAACTACCGGAATATTCGTGATAAGCATGCCAGCGACGTCAATGGTAT
>OIZB01001602.1_pt1 | contig 11573 bp, 10 predicted proteins | sample 1588401 | NCBI WGS metagenome assembly OIZB01 (sample SAMN03283270) | human gut metagenome | biome: human-associated habitat; material: feces | host: Homo sapiens | place: USA | collected 2013
GTCCACCACCTCGCCCCGGCGGGTGTCGCCGAAGTCCATGTCGATATCCGGCATGCTGACCCGCTCCGGGTTCAGGAACCGCTCGAAGTACAGGTTGTACTTCATGGGGTCGATGTCCGTGATGTGGAGGCAGTAGCTGACCATGCTGCCCGCGGCGCTGCCCCGGCCGGGACCCACGGGGATGCCTGCGCTTCTGGCATAGCGGACGAAGTCGGAGACGATCAGGAAGTAGTCGGTGAAGCCCATCTTCTCGATCATGTCCTGCTCGTACCGGAGCTGGTCCCGGTACTGGTCGTCCGTTCCATACCGCTCCCGATAGCCCTCGTCGCAGAGCTTTTTCAGATAGGAGAAGCTGTCGTACCCCTCCGGCAGCCGGAATTCCGGCAGGTGGTACTTGCCGAAGGAAAAGTCCAGATTGCACATGTCGGCGATCTTCGACGTGTTCTCCAGCGCGCCCTCGTAGCCCGCGAACAGGGCCGCCATCTCCTCCTCGCTGCGGAGGTAGAAGTTCCGGGGCTCATAGCGCATCCGGTTCTCGTCGTCGATGGTCTTGCCGGTCTGGATGCACAGCAGTACATCGTGGGCCTCCGCGTCCTCCTTCCGGAGGTAGTGCGCGTCGTTGGTGCACACCATAGGCAGCCCCGTCTCCCGGTGGATGCGGAGGATGCCCTGGTTCACGATGGCCTGGTCCCGGATGCCGTGGTCCTGGAGCTCCAGATAGAAACGGTCCGGGCCGAAGATGTGGGAGAGCTCCAGGGCATAGGCCTTGGCGTTCTCGTACTCCCCGTTCCGCAGCCGCCGGGGGATCTCCCCGGCGAGGCAGGCCGACAGGGCGATCAGTCCCCCGCTGTACTGCCGCAGCAGCTCCAGGTCGATCCGGGGCTTGATATAGAAGCCCTCTGTCCAGCCCATGGACACCAGGTAGGACAGGTTCCGGTAGCCCTCCTCGTTCTCGCAGAGCAGCACCAGATGGCGGCTCTCCGCGTCCAGCTCGTGGACCTTGTCGAACCGGGTCCGGCCCTGGGGGGTGACGTACACCTCGCAGCCGATGATAGGCTTGACCCCCTCCGCCTTGCAGGCGCGGTAAAAGTCCACGGCACCGTACATGACGCCGTGGTCCGTGACAGCGCAGGCGGTCTGGCCCATGGCCTTCACGATGCCGGGCAGGTCCCGGATGCGGCAGGCGCCGTCCAATAAGCTGAATTCCGTATGAACGTGGAGATGGACAAAAGACATAGCATGTTCCTTTCCAAAATCGCACGCGCCGTCCTTGCAAAGGGCGGGGTGCTCACTCTGCGGGCTTGACCCGCACGGCCAGCAGAGCTTTCACATCCTCCAGCATCTCCGGTGACGTGATGTCCAGCATGAGCCAGCGGCCCATTTTGGATGCAGCGGACCGATGGTAGACCGCCTGTGTCTCTGCCGTGCAGGTGAGCAGGACCATCTGGGCGGCCTCCTCATCCTTGGGCGCGACAGAAACCATGGCCGTCACAAACCCAGGCCGCAGGTAGACCGTGCAGAGAGACTTGCTGCCCCTGCGGAACTTCACATTCCATCCCGGCTCCAGACCGCACCGGCTGTACTCCAGCCGCGGTCCCGCCCCATAGGCCGCCGCCAGATACGCGCGCAGCTGCGGCCAAAGGGGCGTATGCGCATAGGCGTCGATTTCCTCCAGCGTGGGCCGCGCAGCCTCTGAATACAGCTCTGCCCAGGTCATGCGGGCTCCTCCTGCAGCATCTGCTCCAGGATCTCCACAGCCGTGACGATCATGTTGTCGCAGTGGGCGGTGACTCCCAGCCGCTGGGAGGCCGGGTTCCTCTCTGTGACGCCGGGCCGGGCCCGCAGCAGGTCTCCGCACCGGGTCAGGCCGAACACCTCCTGGAACCGGCGGCGGAACTCCTCGTTCTGCGCCAGATCGCTTTTCAGAATTTTGATCGCCACCAGACGGTTGAGGCGATGGCACTTTGCCTTGTAGACGATCGCCATGCCGCCTGTGCCGATGCGCTCCAGGATCTCATAGCGGTTGTCCAGCATTTTTCCAATGTATTGATCCATACGTCTCCCCCCTTCTTACAGCTTCTGCATCAGGACTGCCGTCACGTTGTCCGGCGCACCCTGACTTTTGGAAATATGCAGCAGCCGATCCAGACAGGTGTCCAGATCGCCGCCGTGGACGATCTCAAAGAGCATTTCCTGATCGGTGACGGTGTTCACCAGTCCGTCGGTGCACAGCAGAATAAAGTCCCCCTGCTCCATAGGGCGGATATACCCGTCGCAGGCGGCGTTGGTATCCCGGCCCAGAGCACGGGTGATGAGGTTCCGCCCCGGATGGCGGCGGGCCTCATCAGCGGTGATGTCGCCGTGGTCCACCATGGTCTCCACCAGAGAGTGGTCCTTGGTGATGCGGGTGATCCCCGCCTCCGTGATGTAGTAGGCCCGGCTGTCGCCCACATTGGTGATCACCACGCCGTTCTCATAGGCCACAGCGGCAACCAGAGTGGTACCCATATTGGCAAGCGCCGCCTCCGCCTCTGCCCGCTCCGCCACGGCCCGGTTGGCCATGGCCACCGCGTAGGCAGAAGCCTCCCGGAGCTGCTCCGGGGTCATATCCGGTTTCAGGGCCTTCTCCATCTCCGCCGCGTAAGTCTCCGACGCCAGCGTACTGGCAAGCCGGCCGCCGGCGGCGCCGCCCATACCATCGCACACCACACAGATGTCACCATTCCGGGCGATCCGGTAAGTATCCTGATTTTCCTTTCGCACAAGGCCAGTATCCGTAACGGCCCAGGTTTTTATCATGATTCAGCCGCTCCTTTTTTCCGTTCTTCCATTTCCTTCCGCCGCAGCTGGCCGCAGGAGGCGTCAATATCTCCTCCGAGGCTCCGCCGCACCGTGGCGGTCAGACCGTGAGACTCCAAGCGCTTCTGAAACGCCGCTACCCGACGGGAGGGTTTCAGCGGACTCTCCGCCACATCGTTCAGCGGGATCAGGTTCACATGTCCCGGCATCCCCTTCAGCTTTTTGGCGATGAGATCCGCCTGCCAATCGTGGTCATTGACACCGTCGATCATGGCGTATTCAAAGGAGATCCGCCGCCCGGTCTTTTTAAAGTACCGGTGGCAGGCGTCAAACAGCTTTTCCACGTCATAGGCCCGGTTCACCGGCATGATTTTGGATCGTGTCTCACTGTCCGGCGCGTGGAGGGAAACCGACAGCGTCAGCTGTAATTCCAGGTCCGACAGCCGGTCAATGCCGGGAATCACGCCGCAGGTGGACAGAGAGATGTGCCGCATACCGATGTTCAGCCCGTCCGGGTGGTTCACCAGCTCCAGAAACCGCAGCACGTTGTCCAGATTGTCCAGCGGCTCGCCGATGCCCATCAAAACGATATTGGAAATGGGCAGGCCGGAGTCCTTCTGGGCGAAGATCACCTGGTCCAGGATTTCAGACGGTGTTAAGTCTCTCACCTTGCCGGCGATTGTAGATGCGCAGAAAGCGCAGCCCATCCGGCAGCCCACCTGCGAGGAAACACAGACAGTGTTTCCGTGGTGGTACTGCATGACCACCGTCTCGATACAGTTGCCGTCCAGCAGCTGCCACAGGTACTTCACGGTGCCGTCCAGCTTGGAGACCTGTTTACGGGCCACGGAGGGCGCTGTGATATAGCACTGCTCCTTCAGCTTCTCCCGGAGAGGCTTGGAAAGGTTGCTCATCTCGTCAAAGGAGGTGACGCCCTTATGGAGCCAGGTAAAGACCTGCTTGCCCCGGAAGGCCGGTTCCCCCATCTCCTTCAGGGTCGCCGTCATTTCCTCCAGGGTCTGGGATTTCAAATCGATCATAAATTCCTCGTTATGTCCGCTTCATGCGGCAGATGTAAAAGCCGTCGGTACCGTGGCGCTGGGGCCAGAGGGTCAGCTGCCCCTCCGTCTCCCCTACCGGCGCCGGCAGGGTGAAGCCGTCCCGGCAGAAATCGCTGTACTCCGTCAGGAAGGCGTCCGTCACCTGCTCGTTTTCCTCCGGCAGAATGGTGCAGGTGGAATACACCAGCACGCCGCCGGGGGCCACATACCGGGCGGCGTTGTCCAGCAGCGCCGTCTGGATCACCGGCAGGGTGAACAGATCGTCTGCCTTTTTGTAGCGGACGTCCGGCTTCTTTCGGATGATGCCCAGACCGGAGCAGGGAGCATCCACCAGCACCGTGTCAAACCGCTCCGCCCATTCCGGGCGGAACACCCGGCCGTCTCCGGCGGAGGTGGTAATAGAGGTCAGGTCCAGCCGGGCCGCGCCCTCCTGAATTCGTTTCAGCTTGTTTTCGTGGAGGTCGCAGGAGACGATCTCCCCCTTGTCCTCCATGGCAAAGGCGGCGCTGAAGGACTTGCCGCCGGGGGCGGCGCAGAGATCCAGCACCTTTTGCCCCGGCTGCACGCCGGCGATCAGGGACACCAGCCGGGCGGCGGGGTCTTGCACCAGCAGTTTACCCTCCCGGAAGGGAGCCAGCGTGGTGAGATCCCCGGCTCCGGTCAGTTCCAGACAGCCGGGAACCCAGGGGTGGGGCTTCGCGGTCACGCCCCAGCCTTCCAGTTCCTTTATCAGGCTTTCCGCATCGGTTTTCAGTGGGTTGACCTGTACCGTCAAAGGCGGGGTATCGTTATTCGCCGCCAGGAATGCTTCCGTCTCCTCCCGGCCTAAAATCGACAGCAGCCGCTTCACCAGCCATTTGGGATGACTGTACCGGATGGAGAGGTATTTTGCCTCGTCCCGCTCCGGGATGGGCGGCAGCGCCGTCTTATTTTGAGCGATCTTGCGGAGCACCGCGTTCACAAGGCCGGATGCCTGCCCTCTGCCGGAGATCTTCGCCAACTCCACGGAGGTGTTCACCGCCGCGCTGTCCGGCACCCGGTCCAAATATAAGATTTGATATGCACCCAGACGCAGGATCTCCAGCAGCGGCGGCTGAAGATGATCCGGCTTCTGGGAGCAGTACGCGCTGAGGTAGAAATCCAACAACTGCTGGTTCTGGACCACGCCGTAAACCAATCGGCTGCACAGCGCCGCCTCCGGGCCCACCAGACCGTCCCGGCCTAACTGAGCTTTCAGAGCGGCGTCCGCCCAGGCATGGTTATTCCGACAGGACATCAGGACCCGCAGGGCCGTTTCCCGGGCGCCCATCAGTTGTCCCTCCGGCCCCGGTTGCTGCGGCCCAGGAAAATGAGCACATAGCGCAGCAGCTGCAAGGCGGACATCAGCAGCGCCGCCACATAGGTCAACGCCGCGGCCCGCAGCACCTTTTTGGCGCCGGGCAGCTCATCCTCATCCAGCAGGCCCGCCCCGTCGATGGTGGCGATGGCCCGGGCGGAGGCGTTGAACTCCACCGGCAGCGTCACCAGCTGGAACAGCGTGGTGAAGGAAAACAGCACGATGCCGATGAAGAACAGAGACTGGTTGTACAGCACCAGCCCCACCAGCAACAGGATGAAGGACAGACTGGAACCGATCCGCGTGGCGGGGATGATGGCCGTGCGCAGCCGCACAGGGCCGTAGTTTTCCGCGTACTGGACAGCGTGGCCCGCCTCGTGGGCCGCCACGCCCACCGCCGCGATGGTGGGGGCGTCGTAGACTGTCTCAGACAGGTAGATGGTATTGTCCCGAGGGTCGTAGTGGTCTGTCAGATTTCCCCGGCAGGGCCGGACAGGCACACCGAATACCCCGTGAGCCCGCAGCACCGCTTCCGCCGCCTGGGCACCGGTGATGCGGCGCCGGTTGTTCACGGCATTGTACCGCCGGAAGCTGCCGGACACCTGGAACTGGGCCCACAGGGACAGCAGCAGCACTGGGATCAGCAGCAGGACGTACAGATTATTTGCAAGAAAGTCGCCATAACCGTAATAGATATGACCGTAATAGGGCATAAAAACCTCCCGAATTGTGAAACTGGCGGAGCTCAGACCTCCAACGGGTGGCCCAGCAGATAGGACGCCGCAGCCATGCGCTTGCCGCCCTCCGCCTGGATCTCCGTGAGATACAGGCTCTCTCCCCTGCCGCAGGCCACCTGGATGCCCTGCTTCCCGGCGGAGAGCACTGTACCGGGCGCCGCGCCGGTCTGTTCGCCGGGGGCGGTGCGGTAGACCTTGAACCGCTGCCCTGCCAGCTCGCAGGCCGCGCAGGGCCAGGGAATCAGTCCCCGGACCTGACAGTCGATCTCCCGGGCGGAGCGGGTCCAGTCGATGGGGGACATCTCTTTTGTCAGCATGGAGGCGTAGGTCTGACGGCTCTCATCCTGGGGTGTCCGGGCGGCTGTGCCGTTTCCGATGGCCGCCACCGCCTCGCTGAGGGCCTCTGCCCCCAGGTCCGCCAGGCGCACCGTCAGGGCCTGGGCGTCCTCGTCCGGGCCGATGGGAGTCTCCTTCTGCAGGATCACGTCCCCTGCGTCCAGCTCCTTCGCCATATACATGATGGAGACGCCGGTAGTCTCCTCCCCGTTCAGGATGGCCCAGTTGATGGGGGCCGCCCCCCGATACTTGGGCAGCAGAGACGAGTGGACGTTGATAGAGCCGTATCTGGGCGCCTCCAGAATGTCCTCCGGCAGGATGCGGCCGTAGGCCGCCACCACCGTCAGCTCCGGTGCCAGGGACTGCACCAGCTCCAGCGCCGTGCCGTCCCGCATCTTCAAAGGCTGATAGACGGGAATATTTTCTGTCAAAGCAAATTCCTTTACAGGCGTTGGCACCAGCTTATGTCCCCGGTTTTTGGGCTTGTCCGGCTGCGTGAACACGCCGCAGACCTCATGGCCGTCGGCCACCAGCCGCCGCAAGGACGCCACGGCGAAGTCCGGCGTGCCCATGAACAGGATCCGCATGGGCTCACTCCCCTTCCTGAGCTTCTGCGGCCTCACGGGCCTCCCGCTCTTCCTGCTCCAGATAGTCCCGAAGCTCCTCATCAGAGAGGAAGTGGTCGATGTGCTCCACAAACAGATGGCCGTCCAGATGCTCGATCTCGTGGCAGAAACAGCGGGCGGTCAGACCCTCGTCCTCCACCTCAAACCAGTTGCCGTCGCGATCCTGAGCGCGGACGCGGACGATCTCCGGCCGCGTGACCTCGCCGTATTTCCCGGGAACACTGAGGCAGCCCTCCAGGCCGGTCTGCTCACCCTCAGTACGGATGATCTCCGGATTCACCAACTCGATGAGCTGATCCTCCTCGTCCAGCACCACGCACACGCGGCGCAGCACGCCTACCTGCGGGGCGGCCAGACCCACGCCGCCGGAGTCCTCCAGCGTGTCAGCCAGATCATCCAGCAGCACGTGCAGGCGGTCATTGAACTCCGTCACCGGACGGCACACCTTGGTCAGGCAGGGTTCTCCCTGTAAAGCAATTTTCCTTAACGCCATTGTTCCTACCTCGTTTTCTCAGATTTAATCCATCAAGTTGCAGTCGGTATAGATATGCAGGCGGCGGTTTTCGCCGCGCTGCGCGAACTCTCGCATAAATGATGCCAGCAGCTGCCGCAGCTGCCGTTCGTTCCGCCCCAGCACCATGGTGCGGTAGCGGTAGCTGCCGTTGATCTTCACCACCGGCGCCGGCGCGGGACCCAGAATCTGCAGGTCCATATCACGGTACGGCGGCTGCTGCGCCGCCTGGCGCAGGCTGTGGGTCAGCAGGTCCAGAGCCCGCCGCACTTCGTCCTCCTCCCGCCCCGTCACCGTCACGGTGAACTGGTCGGCAAAAGGCGGGTCTCTCCGCAGCCGCCGCAGCTGGATCTCCGCATCGTAAAAGCGCTGGTAATCCTGCTGCGCCGCCGCCTGTATCACGTCGTTCTGCGGGGTGTAGGTCTGGATGACCGCCCGTCCCGCCTTGCTGCCGCGTCCCGCGCGGCCGATGACCTGGGTCAGCAGGTTAAAGGTGCGCTCCGCGGCGCGGTAGTGGTCCACGTACAGGGACGTATCGGCCCCCAGCACGCCTACCAGCGTCACATTTTCAAAATCCAGCCCCTTGGCCACCATCTGGGTACCCAGAAGGATGGGCACGCGCTTCTCCTCAAACTCCCGCAGGATGGTCTCGTGACCCACAGACACCGTGTCCGCGTCCATCCGCAGCAGCGGCGTGTCGGGGAACAGGGTGTGCAGCTCCTCCTCCACCCGCTGGGTGCCCACGCCGATGTGCTTGAACCGGCCGCCGCACTCGGGACACACCTCCGGCGCCTTCACCGAGTAGCCGCAGTAGTGGCACATCAGCCGTCCGTTGGCGCTGTGGTACGTCAGGTATACGCTGCATCGCGGGCACTTTGGCACGTAGGTACACTGGGGACACAGCAGCTGACGGCTGCTGCCCCGCCGGTTGAGGAACAGGATGCTCTGCTCCCCCGCCGCCAGATTTTTCTGCAATTCATCGTACAGCGGACGGCTGATGATGCCGTTCCGCCCCTCCAGCAGTTCCTGGCGCAGATCCGCTAAGATCACCGCAGGCAGCGCCTGCCGGTTGTAGCGCTGCCGCAGCAGCGCCTTCTGATAATCGCCCTTTTCCGCCCAGTAGGCCGTCTCCACCGTTGGGGTGGCAGAGCCCAGAAGGAGCCTTGCCCCCTCCTGTAGGCAACGGTACTTGGCGATGTCCCTGGCATGGTAGCAGGGTGCCGTCTCCGATTCGTAGGAGCTTTCCTGCTCCTCGTCCATGACGATGAGCCCGATATTGCCCAGCGGTGCAAACACCGCCGAACGAGTACCCAGCACGATGCGGGCCTCGCCGCGGCGGATACGCTTGAACTGGTCGTAGCGCTCCGTCATCCGCAGTCCGCTGTGCAGCAGCGCTACCTCATCGCCGAAATAGGCGGTGAACCGCGCCATCATCTGAGGCGTCAGCGCGATCTCCGGCACCAGGATCATCACAGACCGCCCCTGCCGCAGCAGCTCCTGCGCCAGCCGGATATAGACAAGCGTTTTGCCGCTGCCGGTAACGCCCTGCAGCAGCGTGACACCGGCTTTTCCGGACTGCACCTGCCGCAGAACGTCCTCGTACACCTGTTGCTGCTCATCATTCAGCGTAATGGGGATTGCCTTTACAGTATACTGTTTTTCCGTAATTCGGTAGGTCTCCTGTTCCCGCAGGCACACTGTGCCCGTCTGGGCCAGTACCTCCACGGTCTTGCGGGCCACGCCGGTGAAATAGCAAAGATCATGCAGCCCCGTCTCGCCGTTCTGGGCCAGAAAGGCCACCACTTCCCGCTGGCGGCGGGCAGTCTTGCCCACCATCTCCAGTGCCTGGTCTGCCGGCACCGCCAGCTTCACGAACAGATCCACCTTGTCCCGCACCTTACGGCGGGATTCTGTCTCGCGCCGCAGCTTCCCCGCCTTTTCCATGCGGCGCAGCAGCGGCGCGACATCATCGCCAAGGGCCTGCTTCAGCGCGTCCGTCTCCATGGGCCCGTCCTCCAGCAGGCGGCACACAGCTGCCTCCTTTTCCGGAAGGCCCTCCGGCAGCACGCCGTCCGCCATGCGCCACAGCTCCCGATAACGGTACCACACTGCTGCGGGCAGGATGGTGTGCAGCGCATCGTAAAACGTACAGAAATACCGCTCCCGCATCCACAGCGCCAGCCGTATCTCCTTGTCCGACACCACCGGCTCCTCGTCCAGCAGCGACCGCACCGTTTTCAGCGGCTTGTCCGGCACGCCGACGCCCAGCGACAGGATCAGCGCCTCGCTGGACCGGTTGCCCCGTCCAAAGGGGACCAGCACACGGCAGCCCACCTGCGCCGCCATGTCCTGAGGCAACAGATAGTCGTACACCTTGTCGATGGCGTAGGGTGCCGCCTGCACGGCCACCTTGGCGATCACGGCCATGTCAGATATTGTCTTCCTCGATGACGGGGTTAGCCACGAACTTGCCCTCGGCCACCTCGTTGATCGCCTCGGTCACGGGCTTCTCCTCCAGATGCTCACCGTTGGCCTCGGCCTCGGCGGCGATCTGGCGGGCACGGCGCGCCACCACGTTCACCATCATATAACGGTTGGGGATATACTCGGTCAGTTTGTTCATAGCGGGATACAGCATCATAGCGATCACATTTCCTTTCCGTTTAAGATCAATTCCATACGCTCGGCGGGCTTGCAGTGCTCTGCGCACAGGATGGCGCGCAGCTCCTCCACGGCCTGCTCCACCGTGTCGTTGATGACAAAATAATCGTAGTCGCTGGCGTTCTGCAGCTCTACCTGGGCCCGAAGCAGGCGCTTCTGCACCTTCTCCGGCGTGTCCGTACCGCGGGCGGTGAGACGCCGCTCCAATTCCTCCCAGCTGGGAGGTGCAATAAAGATGCGCACCGTCTCCGGCCGCTTGGCACAGACCTGGGTCGCACCCTGGACCTCGATGTCCAGGATCACATCCTTCCCCTGCTCCATGGCCTCATCCACGTACTTCTTGGGCGTGCCGTAGAAGTTGCCCACATACTCGGCATATTCCAAAAACGCATCTTCCTCGATCATGCTGCGAAACCGGTCCGCATGGATGAAGTGGTAATCTACGCCGTCCCGCTCCCCCTCACGGGGTGCGCGGGTGGTGGCGGATACGGAAAAATACAGGTCGTTCCGCCCCTCGAACAGCGCGTGGAGCACCGTGCTCTTTCCAACGCCGGAGGGACCCGAGATGATGAATGTCTTGCCCTTCCTGTTCAAATCTTATTCCTCCTCTGTCAGATCTTTCACCGTCAGACCCAGACGGGGCGCCATTTTCTCCGTGCTCAGCGCCGAGAGCACCACATGGTCACTGTCCATGATGAACACCGACGCCGTTTTCCGTCCGAAGGTGGCGTCGATGAGCATGCCGCGGTCCCGCGCCTCCTGCACCAGTCGTTTCACCGGTGCGGAGTCGGGACTGACCACAGCGATGAGCCGCTCCACGGAGATAAGGCTGCCAAAGCCGATATTCACAAGCTGCATGGCCACCTCACTCAATGTTCTGGATCTGCTCGCGGATCTTCTCCACCTCGGCCTTCATGTTCACCACATCCTGCGCAATGGTCAGGTCGTTGCACTTGGAGCCGATGGTGTTGCACTCGCGGTTGATCTCCTGCACCAGGAAGTCCAGCTTCCGGCCCACGGGGACATCGCCGGCCAGCATGGTCCGCAGCTGGGCCATGTGGCTGTGCAGGCGCACCGTCTCCTCGTCCACTGCCACCTTGTCGGCAAAAATGGCCGCCTCGGTGAGGATGCGGGACTCGTCGATGGTAGCGGATTGCAGTACCTCCATCATCTTGTTCTCCAGCCGCTGGCGGTAGGCCGCCACCGTCTCCGGTGACCGCTGCTCCACCTTGTCCACCGTCTCCTCGATGACAGCGGCGCGACCGCCCACGTCCTCCGCCAGCTTCCAGTTTGCCTTGTCTGCCAGCAGAGACTCGACCTGTGCTTTTTCTGCCGTCGTGGTCTGCTCATCTGCCGAGAGCACCTTGCCCTGCAGGGCTGCCGGGGCAGCCTGTGCGGCGGCATCCCAGAAGATCACGCCGACCTCGCGCGTTTCAACACTGCCGGATTCCTCCGGGGTCAGTTTGGGCAGCACCACATGCTTGGTCTGGCCGCACTTGTCAATGC
>OIZB01001605.1_pt1 | contig 11567 bp, 10 predicted proteins | sample 1588401 | NCBI WGS metagenome assembly OIZB01 (sample SAMN03283270) | human gut metagenome | biome: human-associated habitat; material: feces | host: Homo sapiens | place: USA | collected 2013
GGTCTCCACATAACAGGTAGTCCACGGTATATCTGCCTGTGTTTATGCTGCTTTTCGCAGTTCCATTTCTGAAATTAAGTCTCTCAAATCCGCATAAACACATGAGGTTCTACGCTTTACTGCAGGAACTTTTGCCTCCAGCAAAGACCTTTCCGTTTCCGGCAAGGGTTTTAAAATTTCACGGATAAAATATCTTGCTCCGATATTATACGATGCTGACAAATCACAGTTGTATCTTTTTCCAGTCTGAAACGTACACAGACGATGATCCCGTGTATCACGGGCAATCTCTCCTGATCCATCAAAGGCAAGCCTGCTCGTGTTCCAGGCACAAATCCGGGAAATTCGGATTCCCTTTCTGTGTGCCTGCTGTCCGCACCGTTTCTGGATATCACGTTTTCTCCACATCTGCAGTTTCTGCTTTTTCTTCCCGGAAAGTTTTCCTTTCATTTCCAGATATTCGAAAACAATCACATCTGCCTTCTTTTCTGACGCATACAGAACGATTTCCCTTGCAATTTTTCTGCCAAGCTCTGTATTCAGACGTTTTGCATATGCCCATTTTTCCTGCACCTGACGCGATCCATGTTCCCGCTGAAATCTTCGGATCCGTCCCAGCACACGGTACATCCGGTCTTTTTCACTGGGAAAATCAATAAACTTTCTTCCCAGGACAGTTCCATCTGCCCGCATAATGGTACAGACTGCATCCGTATTGAGTCCTAAATCCACACTGCAGATGATCTGTTCTTTTACAGGTGTCTTTGTAAGCGGCACTTCTTCCGTATAAGAAAAGCGCAGGAAGTATTTACGATGCCTTTTTTCCAGCACGGGTGCTGCAGCTTTTTTTCCTGCCCAGTTCTTTCTTAGATATTCCATATCTGTATGGCTGAGGCTGACCCGGAACCATTTCCAGTCATGACCATCATAAAGTTTCAGGCACGCTCCATCTTTTTCTTCTGTATCCTCACGATACATCACATCTCGGTAGAATACCGGCATGGCATGATTATCACACACCAGCTTCGGCCTGCCGCCTTTCTGATCCGTTTTTTTCCACAGTTCCATCCTTGTCTTATATGAGGATACACTTCCCAGGGCATGCTGGATAGCTGCCCTTCTGAGATAAGAAGGCATCTTTGGAAAACGCAGGTCAAAATCAAACCTTGCCTGGTTCTTTTTGGTGGTATGTACCAGATGTTCTGCCGTGTTGAAACGGTTTTTAGGTTCTGTGATCACTGCCAGTTCATCCCATATCTGGGCATAGATCTCAATCAGACAACTGACCGCAGAACGATAAATATCCAGTGTCTGGCGGATCGGGATATTTTGTTTTCGCAATTCTACACCATAACTGGATACTGTCCTCATCTTTTTTCCTCTTTCTTACAAATATAAAAAACGGATTCTTTCAGGTTACTGTTTTTCTTTTTGCCCCTCGATATAAGAACATACCTGTTCTCTGCTCCTGTCACTCACTGTTACGGCACAATAAGATGGATTCCACAGATGCCCTCCCCAAAGCTCCTTCTTCAGTTCTGGATGCGCAAGAAACATCTGCCGGGCAATGTTCCCCTTCATGATCTTGATCATATCAGAGATATAAAACTGTGGTCTGCAATCTACAAGCAGATGAATATGATCCGGCATAACCTCCATAGCCAGGATTTGAAATTTATATTCCTGTGCAAGACTTTCCAGCATTTCTTTGCATTCCACATCAATTCCGTCTTTTAAAACCTTTTTTCTGTACTTTGTACACCAGACCAGATGATACTGCAGAGAGTACACATATCCTCTACCATATGAAAGATCATTTTTATTAATTGTAAACATATCTTTTCCCATAAAAACATTATACCATATACATAGGAATATATCAAACATTTGTTCTTCTTTTGTCAAAAATCTTGCGCGTCTAACTCATCACTACTACAATATATTTATGGGTAATCCCCTTACTTCCAGTAAGGATTTATCCATCTCATTACTTAAACTGTTAGAATGTAGGATGCAATGGTATATCGACTTCATCACTTGGACCTCGCGTCCGTACTTTAGACTGATAACCGGCTCCTCATTCACAGTGTTCGTTTTATGCAGGTTGAATCACATTAGGTGCATTCGTGTCACACACAGTAGTTTGAACAGGTAATGAGTAAAACTGGTATTTATCCATTGTAATATTTTTTAAGGAGTGATAAATTTATGAACGCAGTAGGTATCGATGTTTCAAAAGGTAAAAGTATGGTTACAATTCTGAGACCATTTGGGGAGATTGTATCCTCTCCTTTTGAGATTAAGCACACATCCAGTGATATCCATTCACTTATTAAACTTATTCATTCTATCGAAGGTGAATCCCGGGTTGTAATGGAACATACCGGCCGCTACTACGAAGCACTTGCTCACCAGCTTTCAGCAGCAGATCTCTTTGTCAGTGCTGTTAATCCCAAGTTGGTCAAAGATTTTAATAACGATTCTCTTCGCAAAATCAAGTCCGACAAAGCTGATTCTGTCAAGATTGCCCGCTACGCTCTTGACAAATGGCAAAGTCTTGAACCGTATAGTATTACAGATGAATTACGCGCTCAGCTAAAGGTCATGAATCGTCAGTTCCATTTCTATGTGAAACAAAAAACGGCTATGAAAAATAATCTTATTGGCCTCATTGACCAGACCTATCCAAATGCAAATACTTATTTCAATAGTCCCACCCGCAGTGATGGTTCCCAGAAATGGGTTGATTTTGTCTCTACATACTGGCATGTAGATTGCATTCGTAAAATGTCTCTAAACGCTTTTGTTGAACATTATCAGAACTGGTGCAAGCGCAAAAAATATGCCTTCAATAAATCAAAAGCGGAAGAAATTTACACCAAAACAAAGGAACTTGTTCCAGTATTTCCTAAGAATGAAATAACCAAACATATCATCAGACAAGCTATCGATCAGCTCAACAGTACTTCCGTTACTGTCGAAACAATACGCACTCTCATGAACGAGACTGCCTCAAAGCTTCCTGAATACTCAATTGTCATGCAGTTTAAAGGGATTGGTCCATCTCTCGGTCCACAGCTTATGGCTGAGATCGGTGATGTAACCAGATTCACGCATAAAGGAGCCCTTACTGCATTCGCCGGAGTTGATCCTGGGGTAAACGAATCTGGTTCCTATGCACAAAAAAGCGTCCCAACATCCAAACGTGGATCTTCAAATTTAAGAAAGACTCTTTTTCAAGTAATGGATGTTCTTATCAAAACCATGCCTCAGGATGATCCTGTATATCAATTCATGGACAGAAAACGCACCCAGGGTAAGCCTTACTATGTTTATATGACTGCAGGTGCTAATAAATTTCTCAGAATATACTATGGACGAGTGAAAGAATATCTTTCTGTTCTTCCTGATCCAAGCTAATTCAAAACTTTTACTTTCAGACCAGCACTGGTTGTGGTGGCCTTATTTTAATGCCTAATTTTTAACCTGTAAAGTTTTTTAACTTTCTTCAATTTTAGTATTGACTTTTTATTTGCAGGCTAAAGTAACGAGAATGCGACGCGCAATTATTCAAAAATCGTTCGCATTTGCGCAGGAAGACATTCGGATCCGATACCTACGGTCCACAGATACCAAACCTTTTTAATAGAAGATACTCATAAATATCCTGATCAGGATATCTCTGTCATATATGAAACTCAGGATGCAATCTTTCTTAATGATCTGAAGGGCCGCCTCACCAGCCTTTGTATTGCACACAATGGTGAGAGCCAGAAAGATAATCCATATTACTATAAGGAATTTAACTGCCCCCAGCAACGCTCCTGCTACCTTGTTCATGCCATGCAGCACAGGTAATCTCGTCACAAGATTCAGCATCCATGTGATACTCCTCACCATAATCGTCGACATCAGCAGAGAAATCAGGAAAGAAATTCCATTCACTGCCATTCTCGCCAGATATTGAGCAATATAATCCGAAAATGTAGTTACAGCCAAATACTGGTAACTGTCAGAATTATTATTCTGAACCAGTCCATTCCTCAGCAGCTCCGGGAGATTCATTTCATTTATAAATTCAGTCTGGCTTTCTCCACTGCCTGTCCATGTGCTGTATTCCTCTCCTACAAACTCCCGGCAGCTTTCCTGTACTTTTTCATAAATTGATGTATTTTCCCGAATAAACTCATTTACATAAGGATTTATAAACCACACGATCGCCATCGACAGAAAAACACATACAAGCGAAACCAGTTCTTTTATCAGTCCCCGCCTATAACCTCTGACACATGCAGCCGCCAGAAAAAGTATCGTAATGACTCCGGCCCACGTTAAAGCCATTTTCATCCTCCTAACTAAGTTTTATTATCTCTACACCGCTGTCCAATACCAGAAGATATCTGTTCATTCCGATTTTGAAGAAATCTTTGATCGTTCCATCCACACTGCCAAGATATTTCTGTACTCCCCTGCTGTTCATTACACACATCTGGGAACTGTTGTACATCAGAATATTTCCACCGCTTAATTTAATCGTCGTATATGGAATATTGAAGTTTTCTTTGAATTTCAATTTGCCATCTGTAGTATAAACTTCCATTGTATACTGTTTGTCTTTACTGTCATTCTTAAACACAAGACCAATCATATCATTATCATAAAAAGTACTGACAATTTCTTTATCTACTTTTACTGTTTTTACTTCCTTCGGAATCTGGCTTCCATGATAAATTGTAAATCCATTATCTTTAAGTGCTACAGACCGGTTATTATCAAGATACTGGATCTGCGGAACTACCACGCCTTCATACTTATATCCACTGACAATTCTGTCATCCTCGTTCTGTCCTACATCTCCAAAATTGTAAAATGCCACATAACTGGTCGTATCACTTCCATCTACGAACTGATAGGTTACCATCATGATCACTCCGTCTTCAGATACAGCAATATCAAGGGGATATCCCGGATCATCTATCTTCGTCTGATTTTCAGCAATCAGACTTCCATCTGTACCATAAAAATCAATCCATGTATCATCTCCGCCATCCAGGATTGCCGCAACAAGACCGCTTTTGGATACTTTTGCTTTGACAATACTGTAAGAAGTAGTTACACTGCCTGTTTTTCCGGATTTATCATAAATCTCCAAAGTTGTTCCATCTTTATCCGCAATCACCGCACGAGTTCCATTGACATCTGCCACAGGATTCTGCATCTGATAGGTTTCACTCCATAATGTACTCATCTTATCAGAAACAAGCGAAACTCCGTCCGGACTGTATCGAAGGATATTTCCGTCCATTTCAACATAATTTGTAGAAACAATATCCTCCTGCTCACTTGTCTGGACTACTTTATAAGTATGATAGCTTCTCTTCTCTATGTAAAATCCCACAGCCGTTACAGCAGCAGCTATCGCCACCACTGTAATAACTGTCTTTTTCACTACACTTCTTTTGTGGCGGGACAATCTGCGCTCATAATCATCTGCATATTCCTCTTCAGCTCTCTCCCGGGCTTTCGCTTTTCTGTTTCTCTCTGCCTGAAGCTTTTTCTTTTTATGTTTTTTTATTATTTTCTTAAATGTATTTGCCATTTTAGCCTTTACCTTATTTCTCACTTTCATTTTGTTGATTATCAGGTTTCAGTTTTTGCCATTTATTATAGCACAGTTTTCTAAGGTAATACAATTACTTGTCCCGGATAAATGATTTCGTCCGCTGACATCCCATTCAATTTGCAGATCTGACTTATGGCTTCGATACTTCCGTATCTGTCCATACTTATCTGAAAAAGAGTATCGCCGGGCTGAATCACATATTACTCATGGGCTTTTCCCGCTGCTTCGCTGTTTTCCTTCTGCACAGCTTCCCTGACACGTTTCTGTGCTTTACGTTCATCTGCTTCCTGCTGGTAGATTTGTTCGGTTTTATCTGCTTTTTCTGTCTTTACATCCGGAAGCTGTTCTGTTTTGTCCGATTTTTGTTCTGTATCTGTCTGCTCTGCTGATATTTTTTTCTCTGAAGTATTGTTTTTCTTTTCAGAATTTTCTTTTTCACTGGTGCTTTGATTATTCTCTTCATCATTCTCTTCATTATTCTTTTTATTCTTCCCTGCATCATTTTGTATAGTATCTGTCCGGTATTGTTTATGCTGCCTGACAGCTTCATTGTTCGAAGTCCCGACAACAGGAGACGGCGTTATCTCCTCAACGATCACTGAAGAAACCGTCGCGCTCTCCTTTTCGTTCTGTTTTACATTCTGGTAACTTCTGTAAAAATTAACACCCACTGTCAGTACTGCAATTGCCAGACATGCAGTTAATCCATATGAAAAAACAGAAGGAGCTGCCGGCTCCTTCCTGGTTTCCTTTTTATCTGCAATTATTTTGCGAAAATCTTTCACAGCCTGATCTTCATATTTTTCCTGAGGTTCCGGCTGAAGTTCTTCATTTTTGTCGATCATATACGTCTGCATACCGGGATTTTTTTCATAATAAAGATAATACCCTCCCAGACGCACCATTTCATTGTTTTCATAACGGAAGAAAGCATCTTCCCTTTCCTGAGGTTCCATAAGCATCAGGACTTTTTCTCCTCCAAAATGTTTCATGTGTACTTTTGACATCACTTCCGATACTTTCAGGAGAAGCTGAGGCTGTGAAAAGAACCATCCCACAATCTCCTGATCTTCGAAGTACTCCTTCTGGGCTTCCTGTATCTGCTTCCATTGATTTTCCGAAAAATCGATATGATCAGGTGCTGCCTCCATCTCCTCCGCTATAATAGCACCTTTGATAAACAGATAAGCTGTCTGAGAACGCCATTTAAGATTTCCTGTAAGAACTGCCACTCTGGTTTTTGCTTCTCCCAGAGAGTCTTCCGTTCTGGCAAGTCTTACCAGAAATGTGTACACATAGTCCTCCATATAAATCCTGTAATCTTCGGCTGCCAGGCCGATCTGGCGTATATTTCTGGGTAATCCAAACGGTTCCTCACCATTTTGTCCTTCCTGAGATTCGTCCTTATAGATTACTTCTATCATCTCTCATCACCCCTTCGGGTATCAGGATAACACAGATAAATTGCAGATTTTATCACATTGTAAGAGGAATTTACCAGAATTTGGCGACAGATTTTGCACAGTGCATATTTTTATCCCGGTAAGGATATGATGTTATCAGAAGCCTCTTCGCAGCTTGTTGTTATGAAGCAAAGGGACTATAGCAATTAAAAGATATAATCAATAATGTGCTCTCGAAATCTTTTTGTGCAGGTACAATAGAGACTCTGCGAGTACATAATACGATCAGGGAGGTTTTATGGTATTTTATGTGGACTCACAGAAAAGCAGTTCTGCTGAGGAAATCGCTTTTCTTTTAAATAAATGTATTCTTCAATATCCCGGCAGATGGTCGGAACTGGTTTTTCTGTGTATCGGAAGTGACCGCGTGACAGGAGACTGTCTCGGTCCCTATATCGGACACCAGTTACTTGAACATCTGAATACGGACACTCATGGCGTTTATGTTTACGGTACCCTGAAAAGCCCCGTACATGCTTTAAATCTTTCCAGAATTTCCCGCCAGATCAAAATTCTGCATCCCGAAGGTCTGGTTATTGCAGTGGATGCCTCTCTTGGACAAAAAAAGCACCTGGGGTATGTGACCATCGCAGATGGTGCACTTTACCCAGGTGCTGCAGTTCAGAAAGAACTTCCTCCTGTTGGTGATATCCATATCACAGGGATTGTAAACATTGCAGGTGTACTGGAACAGCTAACCCTTCAGACTACCCGCCTGTCTACGGTAATCTCTCTGGCAGATACCATCACACAGGGAATCGTAAATTATACAAATTCTTTGATCTGTTTGTAGATGCCTTCTGCATCAAGACCATATTTCTCAAGAAGAGCTGTGGCAGGACCGGATTCTCCGAATACATCATTTACACCGATACGTTTTACAGGTACAGGTGCTTTCTCAGACAGGCATTCGCATACTGCTCCGCCAAGTCCGCCGATTACTGAATGCTCTTCTACAGTTACAACCTTTCCTGTTTCTTTGGCTGCTGCAACTACAAGTTCTTCATCCAGAGGCTTAATCGTATGGATATTGATTACTTTTGCATCTACGCCGTCTGCCGCAAGCTTCTCTGCAGCTTCAAGAGCAGGAGCTACGCAGAGACCGTTTGCAATGATCGTAAGGTCTTTTCCTTCACGAAGGACAATACCTTTGCCTAATTCAAATTTATAGTCCGGTCTGTCATTGATAACCGGAACTGCCAGACGTCCAAATCTCATATATACAGGACCAACATGCTCATAAGCTGCTTCTACCATAGCTTTTGCTTCAATATCATCAGAAGGGCAGGCAACAACCATTCCCGGAATTACTCTCATAAGAGCAAAATCCTCACAACACTGATGGGTAGCACCATCTTCACCTACAGAAATTCCGCCATGAGTAGCGCCAATTTTTACATTGATCTTCGGATATGCAATAGAGTTACGAACCTGCTCAAAAGCACGTCCTGCTGCAAACATTGCAAATGTGCTGGCAAATGGAACTTTTCCTGTAGTAGCCAGACCTGCGGCAATGCCCATCATATTACACTCGGCAATACCACAGTCAATATGACGCTCCGGAAATTCTTTTTTGAATACGCCAGTCTGAGTAGCTGCAGCAAGGTCAGCGTCCAGAACGACCAGGTTCTCATGTTTCTTACCTAATTCAACCAGCGCAGCACCGTAGCTTGCTCTTGTTGCGATCTTCTTTACTTCTGACATAATGCTTCACCTGCCTTTTCTAACTCTTCCATTGCCTGTGCATACTGCTCGTCATTCGGAGCTTTTCCATGCCATCCAACCTGATTTTCCATAAAGGAAACACCTTTTCCTTTTACAGTTTTCATAATGATAGCTGTAGGCATTCCCTTAGTAGCTTTTGCTTCATCAAAAGCAGCTCTTAACTGATCCATATCATTTCCGTCTGCAACGTTAATCACATGGAAGTTAAATGCCTCAAATTTCTTATCAATCGGGTATGGAGAACATACTTCATCAACCTTACCGTCGATCTGAAGTCCATTATTATCCACGATCACTACAAGATTGTCCAGTTTTCTGAAGCCTGCAAACATAGCAGCTTCCCAAACCTGGCCTTCCTGAATTTCGCCGTCGCCTAATAAGGTATATACACGATAGCTTTCATTGCTTAATTTGGCAGAAAGCGCCATACCAACTGCTGCAGAGATTCCCTGTCCCAGAGAACCGCTGGACATATCAACACCCGGGATATGTTTCATATCCGGATGTCCCTGTAAATAGGAACCCAGATGACGAAGAGTCTTCAGATCTTCTTTTGGGAAAAAGCCTCTTTCTGCAAGTGCAGAGTAGTATCCCGGTGCTGTGTGGCCTTTGGAAAGTACGAAACGGTCACGATCAGCCTTCTTAGGATCCTTTGGATCAATATTCATTTCTTCAAAATATAAATAAGTGAATACATCTGCTGCAGACAGAGATCCGCCCGGATGTCCTGCTTTTGCAGAATGTAATGCAGTAACGATGTCTTTACGGACTTCGTTTGCAATTTTCTGAAGTTCTAATTTTTCCATTGTGGTAAATTCTCCTTATTCGCCGAATACTGCTTTATAATCTTTCTGGAATTTCTCAATACCTGCATCTGTCAGAGGATGTTTTGTCATCTGTACGATTACATTGTACGGAACAGTTGCAATGTCAGCACCTGCAAGTGCACAGTCTGTTACATGGATCGGATTTCTTACGCTTGCTGCGATGATTTCTGTCTCGATTCCTGCCACTTCAAAAATCTCAGCGATCTCGCGGATCAGATCAACACCTCTTGTAGAAATGTCATCCAGTCTTCCAAGAAACGGAGATACATAAGTAGCACCTGCTCTTGCAGCCAGAAGTGCCTGGTTAGCAGTGAAGATCAGAGTAACGTTTGTCTTGATTCCTTCTGCATGAAGAACCTTAACTGCTTTCAGACCTTCTACTGTCATAGGAATCTTAACAACCATATTCGGATGAATGGCTGCAATCTCACGTCCCTCTTTGATCATTCCTTCTGCATCTGTTGTAGTAGCTTTTACTTCACCGCTGATCGGTCCGTCTACGATAGATGTGATCTCTTTGATTACTTCCTTGAAATCTCTTCCTTCTTTTGCGATAAGAGACGGATTTGTGGTAACACCACAGATTACACCCATATCATTAGCTGCCTTAATATCTTCTACTTTTGCTGTGTCAATAAAAAATTTCATGTTCTTAACCCTCCTGATTTTTGCTTGTCATAATCGTTCATTGATCTGATGGTTTCATTATAACAGACTTTACATTCAGGTCAAGCGTGGCAAAAGATTATTAATAATTTCTTTATTAATAATCGCATGTCTTATTAATTCTTTATTTTTCAGTCAAAGCATATATTCGTTGTTATCAACATGCAATATACAATATGTTTTATAACCATTTCTTTTCGTAACTGTTCGCTGTCTTTGCTGTTGCAGGAAACCTCCGTCAGAAATCATTTCTGATATCGGATTTCAGCCGCACATCCTGAAATTTTGGTACGTTTCCAGAAAATGCCTGCCGGGTAGATATTCGCAATCTACCTCGCCACACAGCTCTATACCAAATAACCGTTCTGCAGTTTCGATAAATTATTATTAATAATTTTCATTCGACGTATTTAATTATTTTTTTTGGTTCTGACATACCCCGTAGTGCGTCTCGCTATCAGCTTGGGGGTATATTCAATATTATAGAGACTGACAGGAGCAGAATCTGTAAGAAAGCGGTCCTGCTCATCGATTTTGCGCAGTATAATATCACAGGCATCTCTGCCTTTAAGGGCTACGAAATGATCGATCGTAGTAAGAGAGATCTTCCGTATTCCCGAATAAAAGATATTATCGCACCCAATCACCGATACATCCTTGGGTACATGAATCCTTGCTTCATGGAGAGCATCCAGCGCACCAATAGCCATCATATCATTCTGGCCTGCAATAGCTGTAAATTCCCTGCCTTCATCCAGAAGCTCCATAGTAAGCTCATAACCCATCGAATATTCCGAATCCATCCGTGGGATCTGCATATCGATAGCTTCATCCGCAGCCTTAATGATCACATGATCCTTCAGGCCTTCTTTCTCAAACTCTTTCACAAAACCATTTACACGTTTCGTTCTCTGCCATTGTCTCCTTGTCAGGGGCGGAGTGATAAACGCTACATCTCTGTGCCCCAGATCAAGCAGATGTCTTGCCATCATCCTTCCCACAACTGTATTATCCTGATTAATGGCATCTATAGTTGTAGTTTTCTCTTTATTACTGATGATAACCAGTGGGATTGTCTGCGCCAGTTCCTCTACCTGCTGCTGAAAATCCGGATTTGGATTACAGCAGTAGATAATGCCAAGCGGCTCTATTGTACCCATCATGCGCAGATACTTCTCCTCCAGACGGGGATCTCTCTGTGTATTACAGATAAAGACACCATATCCCTGCTTGTTCGCCACTGCTTCAATCCCTTGCAGAAGC
>OIZB01001606.1_pt1 | contig 11563 bp, 9 predicted proteins | sample 1588401 | NCBI WGS metagenome assembly OIZB01 (sample SAMN03283270) | human gut metagenome | biome: human-associated habitat; material: feces | host: Homo sapiens | place: USA | collected 2013
TGGGCAAGCTGGATAAGCACCTGAACCAAAAGGCACATACAAGCAGCACAGAAGTATAATGGATCGTGCCCGAATCGGGCACAGAAAGGAGCAAACCATGAAAATCCCTGACAAGCTGTATGACATTCTCAAGTGGGTGGTCATCATCGTCCTGCCGGCCATCGCCACGTTGTACGCGGCCCTGTCCGCCGTGTGGGCCTGGCCCTACTCGGAGGAGATCGTCACCACCATCACCGCCGTGGACACCTTTTTCGGCGCGGTGCTGTGCATCTCCACCGCCACCTATAACAAGGAGGAAAATGAAAATGGCTAAAGTATATCTGTCTCCCAGCAATCAGACCGACAACCGCTATGCCTACGGCAACACCACCGAGGCCGTCCAGTGCGGTAAAATTGCCGATTCCTGCCGCACCGCCCTGGAGCGCAGCGGCGTGACCGTGAAGGTAGGGCATATGCCCTCCATGCAGGATAAGTGCAAGGAATCCAACGCCTTCGGCGCAGACCTCCATGTGCCCATCCACACCAACGCCTTTAACGGCACGGTCACCGGCACTCGCATGTTCTGCCTTAACAGCAGCGGTGAGGGTATGAAGGCTTGCGAGGCCATTTTCGCCTGGCTGGCCCCCATCACCCCCGGCACCAGCGAGAATATCCAGGTGGATGCCTCCCTGTACGAGGTGCGGGTGCCCAGCGCTCCCACGGCCTATGTGGAGTGCGAGTTCCACGACAACGCCACCACCGCTAAGTGGATCGTGGAGCATGCGGTTGACATCGGAGAGGCCATTGCCCGGGGGATCTGCGACTACTTCGGCGTGACCTATAAGGAGAAGGAGCAGCCCAAGCCCGCCGCCGCCGACAAGCTCTACCGGGTGCAGGTGGGTGCATTTGCCGTCCGCGCCAATGCGGAGAGGATGCTGGCCAAGCTCAAGGCTGCCGGCTTTGAGGGGTATATCCGGGAGTAAAATTAATCGTACTGACCGATGAGCAAAATAGAAAGAGAGGGAGCCTTGTAATAAGGTCCCTCTCTTTTTGCAGAAAAAATTTTACAGATGGACGAAAAAATCTCGCCGGATGGGGTTAAACGTGCTATAATACTATAACGTATTAAAAAAATACCTGTATACATGTGATAAATCCTATAGAACAAGGAGGCGCAGATCATGGAGACCATTACGGCGGCGTTTGTGCGCCAGTGTCTGCCCCGACGGGATCCGGAGGGACACAAGGGCGATTTCGGTAAGGTCTTGTGCATCTGCGGCAGTGTGGGCTATACCGGCGCACCTATTTTTGCTAGTCGGGCGGCGGTGCGTACCGGGGCGGGGCTGGTGTTTCTGGGGGTGCCCCAGAGCGTGTGGCCCGTGGCGGCGGTGAAAAGCGACGAGGCGATGCCCTTTCCTTTGCCGGAAACCGCAGACGGTAAGCTTTCCCTTTCTCCTGATGTGGGTGGTAATCTGCCTGAGATTTTAGGCTATGATGAGACAGTTAAGCTGATCCATGAATCAGATGATATTTATCTGAAATTCGGTGCTGATAAAAATGTATATGGTCTTGACAAGGAAAAGGAAATCCGTGAGATCCGCCGGAAAGCGATCAATGCCAATCTGAAACTGGTAGAATGTCCGATCCGACATCTGGGAACGGAAGAAGGCTATAAGATCTACGGTAAGCTGCAGAAGCATTTAGAGGAATGTGGTGTAGAGCTGTTATTCAATACGATGGTGGAAAAGATCATTGTGGAAGATGGCAGAGCTGTCGGCGTGACAACAGATAAGGGAGAGACTTATCAGGCAGACGAGATCGTATCTGCAGTCGGCAGAGAAGGTGCTGACTGGTTTAAGGATAAATGTGAAGAGGTCGGTATTGAGACAACACCGGGTACGGTTGATATCGGTGTCCGCGTTGAGGTGCGTGATGAGGTTATGCAGTTCTTAAACGAGAACCTGTATGAGGCAAAACTGATCTATCATACACCTACTTTTGATGATAAGGTTCGTACGTTCTGTACCAATCCTTCCGGCGAGGTTGCAACAGAATACTATGAAAACGGACTTGCCGTTGTAAACGGTCATGCTTATAAGTCAAAAGAATATAAGACAAACAATACAAACTTTGCGATCCTGGTATCCAAGAATTTTACAAAGCCGTTTAAGACACCGATCGAATACGGTAAGCATATCGCGCAGCTTTCCAATATGCTGTGCGGCGGTAAGATTTTAGTACAGACCTTCGGTGACTTCAGACGTGGCAGAAGAACAACGGAAGAACGTCTCTGCAGGCGTAATGTAATGCCTACTTTAAAGGATGCGGTTCCGGGCGATCTTTCTCTTGTATTCCCTCATCGTATCATGGTGGATATCGAGGAAATGATCCTGGCACTGGATAAGGTAACACCGGGTATTGCAGCAGATGAAACACTGCTGTACGGCGTAGAAGTAAAATTCTACTCCAACAAGGTAGTTGTCAATAAAGATTTTGAAACAAGTGTGGCAGGACTTCGTGCCATCGGAGACGGCGCAGGTGTAACACGTGGTCTGCAGCAGGCTTCCGCAAACGGTATCAGCGTGGCAAGAAGCATTCTGCGCAAGATGGATGAAAATTAATATGCAAAAAAGCAATCAATGGAGAAAACTGTGGATTTTACTTGTAATGGCGGTTATGTTTTTGCTGACCGCCTGTGGGAAGCAGGAAGACGGCAAGACAAAGATCGTACTGACAACGGGCTTTTCCGAAAATGAAGTTTTTAAGATCGGAAGCAGCAGCTGTGACCGGTCAGAGATCATGGTATATCTGACGAATATGCAGAATCAGTATGAGGCAGTATACGGCGATCAGATCTGGAGCCGCAGCATAAACGGTGAGACGCTGGAGGATAAGGTCAAAAATGTGGTGCTGGCGCGTCTGGCGCAGATCAAGACGATGAACCTTTTAGCAGAGAGCAGGCAGGTAACACTTTCCGAGGAAGAAGATGCGGCGGTACTCTCCGCGGCAGAGACATATTTCTCTTCCCTGAATGATACAGAAGTGGAAAAGCTGGGGCTGACTGAGAAAAAAACACAGGATATGTACCGGGAGTATGCACTTGCCAATAAGATCTATGACCTGATCATTCAGGATACCAATCCGGAGATCAGTGATGATGAAGCAAGGACTGTGACGCTGGAGCAGATCATGATCAAGACCTATTCGCAGGATGGCGACGGCAACAGAACGCCTTACACGGATGCAAGTAAGGAAATGGCAAAGCAGCGTGCGGAAAATATACTGCGTAAGCTGCAGAGCGGAGAAGATTTTGATACACTGGCGCAGACCTATAACGAAGAAAGCTCGATCACGGTTTCTTTTGGAAAAGGCGAAAAGCCCAAGGCACTCGAAGATGCAGCATTTGATCTGGGCAACGGAGAAGTCAGTTCCCTGATCGAAACGGATGACGGATATTATATCCTGAAATGTATCTCGACGCTTGACAGAGAGCAGACAGATGCCAATAAGCAGAAGATCATGGAAAAGAGGAAGGAAGAAGCCTTTTCACAGATCTATGATGAATTTTTGCAGACACAGATCCGGAATCTGAATGAAAAGCTTTGGAAAGAGATTTCCTTTATCCATGATGAGGCAGTGACGACAAAGACATTTTTTGATGTTTATAATGAAAAACTGGGCAGTTTATAAAAGTTTTAGAAATGCGCAAATGCCCGTAAATTCAATAGCACAGCAGATTATTAGCACTCATTTTAAATGAGTGCTAATTTTTTCTTGACTTTTAAATGTGGGAGGACTACACTGGATAACAGGGAAAACTGAAGTAAGAAAGGAATGTGATAGTTATGGCACAGACACATGGTTCACTGTCTATCAACAGTGATAATATTTTTCCTATTATTAAGAAATGGCTTTATTCCGATCATGATATTTTTTATCGTGAACTTATCTCAAACGGTTGTGATGCGATCACAAAACTGAAAAAGCTGGAAATGATGGGAGAGTACGAGCTTCCGGAAGGATATAAGGACCAGATCAGGGTTATACTCGATCCAAAGGAAAAAACGATCCAGATCATTGATAACGGTCTTGGTATGACAGAGGAAGAGGTAGATGAATACATCAACCAGATCGCTTTTTCCGGCGCGACAGATTTCATAGAAAAGTATAAGGACAAGACAAATGAGGATCAGATCATCGGTCACTTCGGACTTGGTTTCTATTCCGCATTTATGGTATCCGATAAGGTAACGATCGATACACTGTCTTATAAGAAAGACGCAAAGCCGGTTCACTGGGAATGTGACGGTGGCAGCGAATTCGATATGGAAGATGGCGACTGGGATCAGGTCGGTACAAAGATCACACTGTATCTGAATGAGGACTGTCTGGAATTCTGTAATGAATACAAGGCAAAAGAAGTCATAAAGAAATATTGTTCCTTTATGCCAACAGAAATTTATGTCAGCAAGGCAGAAGAAACAGAAGTACAGATCATCAAACCGGAAGAAAAGCTGGACAGCGATGAGGTTGTAGAAGAATTTGAAGATGAAGTAAAGACACCGGCAAAGGACGGTGAGCCTGAAAAGACAGAAAAGGTCAAAAAGCTCCGTATCAGGAAACGTCCGGAACTGATGAATGATACACATCCGCTTTGGACAAAGCATCCAAATGAATGCACAAAGGAAGAGTACATTGATTTCTACCGCAAGGTATTTATGGATTATAAGGAGCCGCTGTTCTGGATTCATCTGAACATGGATTATCCGTTCAACCTGAAAGGTATTTTATACTTCCCGAAGATCAATATGGAATATGAATCCATCGAGGGAACGATCAAGCTGTATAACAATCAGGTATTTATCGCAGACAATATCAAGGAAGTCATTCCGGAATTTTTGATGCTCTTAAAGGGTGTGATCGACTGTCCGGATCTGCCGCTGAACGTATCCCGTTCCGCACTGCAGAATGATGGATTTGTCAAGAAGATCTCAGAGTACATTGCCAAGAAGGTGGCAGACAAGCTTTCCGGTATGTGCAAGACCGATAAAGAAGAGTATGAGAAATACTGGGACGATATCAGCCCATTCATTAAATTCGGCTGCTTGAAGGATGACAAGTTCTGTGAAAAGATGAACGATTATATCCTGTTCAAGAATCTGGACGGCAATTATGAGACATTACCGGAATGCTTAGAGACAAAGCCGATCGACGGAGAAGAAGAGCAGGCAACGGATGAGAATGGCAATCAGGTAGAAGCTGAAGTGGTAGATGCAGATGCAGATGCTGAAAAAGCAGAGGATGAAGAACCGAAGGAGAAGATCATCTACTATGTAACGGATGAACAGCAGCAGAGCCAGTACATCAATATGTTCAAACAGGCAAAGATGGATGCGGTTATTTTGACCCACAGCATCGATCAGCCGTTTGTATCACAGCTGGAAAGCAAGAATCCGAATGTGAAATTCAAGAGAATCGATGCAGACCTGACAGATTCCTTCAAGGCTAAAACTTCCAAGAAAGCACAGAAGGAGCTGGATGATGCTGCAGAAGAGATCGGAAAGGCAATGAAGAAGGCTCTCAAGAGAGAAAACCTGACAGTCAAGCTGGATAAGCTGAAAAACAAGAAGGTTGCTTCCATGCTTACGATTTCCGAAGAAACCAGACGTATGCAGGATATGATGAAGATGTACGGCGGTGGCATGATGCCAGGATTTGGATCCGAGGATGGCGCAACACTTGTCCTAAATGCCAATCATCCGCTGGTACAGTATATCATGGAGCATAAGGATGGCGAGAATGTCATGCTGATGTGCGAACAGCTTTACGATCTGGCAGTGCTGCAGAATGCACCGCTTTCACCGGAAGCTATGACGAAGTTCATTGCACGTTCCAATGATATTATGCTGCTGCTGACGAAAGAGCAGTAAGAGGTATTATAAAAAGAATATAGATATATATAGATAAAAACAGGAAACACCTATAATCGCAATCACGATTGCTTATTATAGGTGTTTCCTGTTTTTTGATAGAAATTTATAAAAATCCTTTTTATTGGACATATCGTGTGCGCATAATAGGGGTGTGAGAACCCTAAGAGGCCTAAGAAATAAACTCTTACTGGTTTTTAATTTTCTAAGGAGGTTGATTTATATGAAGAAGAATTCATTTGGACAGGGACTGGCAATATTATTTGTAGTAGCAGGTATTCTGTATGTGATCGGTTCAATAGAAGCGGCAAGAGAACCTAAGTGCATTGAGGCAGGATGCGATAATAAACAGGCAAGTGGAAGCAGTTATTGTTATTTGCATAAACCATATACGGGAAGTAGCAGTGGTACATCCACGTCAAGCAGCAGTTCATCATATAGCGTTAAATCATCATCAGGCAGTACTTCCCAGAGCAGTACAAGCAGTTCCGGTTCAAGCAGCAGTAGCTACAACAGCAAATCGTATACAACCGATAAATCATCATATAGCAGTGATACCAAGAAAGGGACTACAACAAAGAAGAGCACATATGATTCTTATGATGATGGCTATGATGATATCTATATGGATGGCGATTATGACTATGATAGATATGACAGAGACAGCGATTATGCTGATGGTGTAGATGATGCTATGGATGAGGACGAAGAAGATTGGTAAAGCGGGAAGAAAGTGGAGAAAAGGAATTGTAGAGCAATTAAGTCTCGATTTACAAAATGAAATTTCCTGATGCAACAGGATTTTCAGCAAGAAATCTTTGGAATATGAAAAAGTGATATTTGTTCTATTCTTCAAGTGATACGTTTCAGAACTTGCGCATACTATTGAGAATAATTTTGATTTGAATAGTTTAAAACTGCAACAGGTTGGTGCAGAAATTAGTGAAAATTAAAAACTGCAACAGCCTGTTGCAGAATTAGAGTTTCCAACAATATTTGGATTTGTTCCGTGGGGCATCATGTGGAAATTGTAACAAAATGTAAAACAATAGAAAAAGCTTTATTCTATGTGAGAAAAACAATAGAAGAAAGCTGGAGCAGAAGTACACTTGTTTGTTGATAGTATAAAAGCCAATTTATACCAATCGTCAGGTAATGCACTGACTAATTTTGCCGAAAAGTTCCCTGCCATACAAGGAAAACTCACACAGGAGATCGTAAAAGATACTTGTGAGCTGGATAATCTGGCTATGAATATGCAGCTTGATCTTGATAAGGAAAAGCATATGGAGAATGAGAAGAAGCGGAAACAGACAGAGCCAGAGCGGGTAGAAACTGAGCGAGTGGAAGCAGAGATTGTATATTCACCGATGGTCGCTGAACCACAGGAGTATCAGTATAATGCAGATGCATTTGAGGCTAGCGGTGTGGATGAGGTGAAGCAGGAAGCGGCACATAAGGAAGTATCAAAGGTAAGAGAAGATAAAGCCAGATAGTTTTGAGGACGTGGGAGAGATTCTGCGTCCTTTTTTAGTGTATGAAAAGGATGGAGAATATTGAGTTGATGAAGTTAGGGTCAAATGAAAACTATTTATGGATTAATCGGAAAAAAACTTTGATAAATCGAAAATTGTATTTGAAAATATAAAAGCATTAGATTATAATGTAAATTAAGAATATTTATGAGGACTTTCGAGTCTTTCGACAAGATGGGTAATCCCCATAAGAGAGGAATTGTATGGCTGTATCTTATAACGGATTATGGAAATTATTAATCGATAAGAGTATGAAAAAGATGGATCTCGTTGAGAACGAAAACATTGGAATAAGTAGTAGCACACTTGCAAAAATGAGCAGGGGTGAGACTGTGTCCATGAGTGTCTTGGAGAAGATTTGTATGGAGTTGGATTGTGATTTTGGTGATTTGATTCATTTTGAAAAAGATGAAAGTCAGAAATGACACAGGAGAAGATACTGATGAAACAGGTCGAAGTGAAATATGCTCCAGGAATGAGAATCATTGTTCGTGGTGAAGAATGGTTGGTAAAAAAAGTTGAGACAAATAGTTTAGGAAATCAGACCTTGCATGTAATAGGTCTTTCTCAGCTTGTAAAAGATTATGAATCAATGTTCCTTGTGGATATTGAAGATGATATAGAAATTGTTGATCCGGCTAAGGTAACTCTTGTGCCGGATAACTCTGCGTTCTTTAGAAAATCTAAAGTATATATAGAAAGCCAGTGGAGAGGAAAGATTCCAACTGACAATAAGATTCATATTGGTAATAAGGCTGCAATGGATTTGATGTCTTATCAGCTCGAACCAGCGCAGATGGCTTTAAATAAAACAAGACAGAGAATTCTTATCGCGGATACTGTAGGTCTTGGTAAGACACTTGAAGCAGGAATACTTATGTCCGAACTTATTGCACGCGGAAAGGGAAAGAGAATACTTGTTGTAACAGTAAAGAGTATGATGACACAGTTCCAAAAAGAAATGTGGAACCGTTTTACTATTCCGCTTGTGCGCTTAGATTCATCAAGAATTCAAAGTGTAAGAGCAAAACTTCCAACAAACTATAATCCGTTTTTCTACTATGACAAAACGATTATTTCTGTTGATACATTAAAAAATGATTTGGATTATCGTACTCATCTTGAAAATGCATGGTGGGATATTATCGTCATTGATGAAGCACATAATGTTGCAAAAAGAGGAGATAGAAGTTCTCAGAGAAGTAAGCTTGCTTCTCTACTTGCTAATCGTTCAGATACACTCATTATGCTTACTGCTACACCTCATGATGGAAAGGGGCAGTCAGTTGCTTCTCTTATGAATATGTTGGATCCGACTGCAATTGCTGATGAGGAAAACTATACAAAGGATGATATTGAAGGTCTTCTTATCAGACGTTTTAAGAAAGATATTCAAGATCAGGTATCAGGAGCATTTAAAGAACGTGTAATTACGATTGAAAGATGTGCGGCTTCTGCACGAGAAGAGGCAGCTTACGATATTTTTGCAGATATGAAATTACAGATGGACGAGTCAAGGACTAGAGGAAAAGGAATCTTGTTTAAGACTAGTCTTGAAAAGTCACTTTTTTCTTCGCCAGCTGCTTGTATCAAAAGTATTGATGCGAGAATTAGAAAACTTGAAAAAAAATATCCGGATGGTAATATGCCAGACATAGTAACACTGAAAGAATTAAAGGCGGCTCTTGAATTAATCAGTCCTGCGGATTTTTCGAGATATGCTAAGTTATTAAAACTTTTGAATAGTACTGAATATGGATGGTCTCCATCGAAGAATAATGACCGTCTTGTAATCTTTACAGAGCGAATCGAAACCATGAGATATCTTGCTGAGAATCTTAAGAAAGATCTTGAGTTAAAGGATAATCAGCTTGAGGTTATGCATGGCGGAATGAGTGATAGGGAGCTTCAGAGAATAGTAGATGAATTCGGTAGAGCAGAATCACCGATTAGAGTTATTGTTGCCTCTGATGTTGCTTCTGAAGGTATCAATTTACATTATCTATCACATAGATTGATTCATTTTGATATTCCGTGGTCATTAATGGTATTCCAGCAGAGAAATGGTCGTGTTGATAGATACGGTCAGACTGAGCAACCAGATATCAGATATATGCTCATAGATAGTGATAATCCGAGAATTAAGGGTGATGCTCGGATCATGGAAATTCTTGTAAAGAAAGAGGAGCAGGCTCTTAAAAATATCGGAGATCCTGCTATGCTCTTTGGGAAGTTCAATCAGGAAGAAGAGGAAGAGGAAACTGCAAAAGTAATTGAAAGCGGAGCAGGAGCAGCGGCTTTCGAAAAACTTTTGGATTCTGATGAAGAAGAGTTTGATCCATTGGAATTATTAATGGGTCTTGGTGATGAGAAAGAAGTTAAAGTTGAATATAGCGATGAAGAAACTCTCTTTTCAGATATAGACTATCTAAAGAATGCACTGGATATTTTTACTGATATAGAAGAAATAAAGTATTCTGATTTATCGAGAACACAGGGGGTGGAAATTAAGCTTACGGATAATGTGAAAAAACGTATTAAAAAGCTTATTCCACCGGAAGCAATGCCATCCGATGACTATTTGAGACTATCTCCGGATAGGGAGTATTGCTTAAATGATATGAAACGCTGCATGCAGAATGATTTGGCTGAAACTGCATGGCCAGCAACTCAATATCTGTGGAAACTACATCCTATCTTTAATTGGATAGAGGATAAAGCAGGAGTTTTTTACAAAAGAAGTGAAGTACCAGTCTTAGGTTTGACAAATAGTATAGGCGCAGAAGATATACTGTTTATTGTGGCTGGTCTTATACCAAACAGAAAGTCAACAACTGTTGTTGATGAATGGTTTGGTGTGCTTTATAAAAATGATCAGTTTGATAACATCCTTTCGATGAGTGAGGTATTACAAAAAACACATTTGAATGTAAAGGTACCAAATACACAGAATGTTTCTGAAGAACAGATAGCAGAAGGACAAAATCTTCTTGAGGATGTGGTTGACCGCGCGAGAAAGATAATGGCAGACAAGTGTGCCGAATACAAAGAGAAGACCGAACCATACATATATGAAGAGATGGAAAGATTGGAACAATTAGAGCAAAGACATAAGGACGCGCAGCTTACACTCTTTGACTTAGGAATTCCAGGAATGGAACGTAAAAAGTCAGAGAAAGAGCGTGAAATAGAAGCGATTTTTACGAACTTTATGGACTGGGAAAGGGATACTCTGGAAATTGAAGAAAATCCATATATTAGAATTATCGCAGTTGTAACAGGAGTGAGATAACATAGAAATGATTCTAACAGGAATTGAAAACAAAAATGAATATTATACAAACCATTACTTCACTTCTATTTTTCAGGATAATGCTGAAGACACTATAAAGAAGTGGAAGCAAAAAGAGAAGCAAGAAGAATTCCAGCTACCATGGAAAAAGCTTCGCGATGTAAGAACACAGTACTATAACATTCGTGACAGATATCTACGTTCTAAAAATGAAGAAGTGAGCAAACCGATGGTTCAGGAGCTTGCGACTCTGTATTTAAAGGCGCTGGGATATGAATCTATAAATAGTGTTTCGGAAGAAGTTGCGGATGGATTAAATGTTCCTATCTTTCATGAAGTAACGAAAGCAAATGGAGCACCTTTATTGTGGGCTTTTTTATCTGTTGCAGCAGAACGTGATGACGATATTCTTCAGGGGTATATTTTTGAAAAGAGTGATGATGAGGATGAAAATGGTACATCAGTTGATATTGTGAATGATGAGATTCTTGCAAAGCTATTCTTCGCGGGCGAGGAGGCTCCTAGATTCATTTTGCTTTTTGGAATCAATCAGATTGCGTTGATTGATAGAAACAAATGGAATGAAAAGAGATATCTCCAGTTCATGATGGAAGATATTTATAGCCGGCATGAAGAGTCAACTTTTATGGCTATGACTGTTCTTCTTCATAAGGAGAGTCTGTGTCCGGCTGATGGCGCAATTGTATTAGATAGTTTGGATGAAAACTCGCATAAACATAGTGCCGGTGTTTCTGATGCGCTTAAGTATGCTTTAAGAGAAAGCATAGAGATACTTGGAAATGAAGTTATCTATGATATGAAAACAA
>OIZB01001612.1_pt1 | contig 11535 bp, 8 predicted proteins | sample 1588401 | NCBI WGS metagenome assembly OIZB01 (sample SAMN03283270) | human gut metagenome | biome: human-associated habitat; material: feces | host: Homo sapiens | place: USA | collected 2013
CATTGAAAAAGCACAAGAGGGGAAAAACACAATCCTTTCGTGGTTCGGCAAGGGGGATTTGGCTAAAGCGAAAAAAGAGCTTGCGAGTAGGGATGAGCAGATTGCCAAACTCAAAAATCAGATTAAAACCCTAATGTCTGAAAAGTCTCAACTGAAAGAAAAACATAGGGAAGAGATTGAACAATTAAGGAACGGCTATCAGAAAGAGATAGACAAGGCTATACGTATGGCAGAAAAAACAGGCCGACAATCCAAAGCAAAGGATTCTGTTATAGAAAAGTTGAATCTACGCATTGACCAGCTCGACCGTAAGGCTAACCCTCAGCGTTACAGTCTGTCATCCGGGGCGGAACTTATCCACCATTTCATTCCCAATTATAATAAGCCCAGTCTGCATATTTGGACACAGGTAGGTAATGAGAAATACGACTCTATAAAACATGTTGATTGGCTCAATCCGATATGGGAAAGTTTCACCAAAGACGAAGCTACCATCTATGAATTGATAAATGATGTGTTTGAGCCTCAGGAACAGGTCAATGAAGCACAAGCCAACCTACTTGGAGTGGCTTTTGAACTTGCCGCAGGTGGTCAGGCGCAAGTCCATGTCGGAACTGGTAGCGGAGGTTCATCCTCTGAACTCCCTTGGGGAGAACAGAAGACGAAAAACTCACAGCAACGCAGATAAATTGCCTTTACCAAGTTATAATCTTATCCACAATTTCCTGTTGCTCGGCACTGCTACGCCTCAAATAAATACGAGTGGTTTCAATGCTTTCATGCCCCATCAGGTCGGCAAGTAAAGAAATATCGTTGAACTTCTCCAAGAAATTCTTGGCAAAGCGATGGCGGAACGAATGAGGATAAACCACTTTCTCGTTCAAACCATATTTTGTGGCATAGTTTTTTAACTGTTGGGCAATACCTCTGGTGGTGATACGCTCGCCAAAGCGATTGAGGAATAGATAACCGCTTGTACGATTGGTGCTATTGAGCCACTCCGTAGCTTCCTTGCGGAGTGATTTAGGAATATAGATACGACGTATCTTGCCACCTTTGGTATAGATGTCAAAATAACCTATCTGCACGTGTTCCACCTTCATTTGTATTAGTTCACTGACTCGTGCACCTGTAGCAGCAAGGAAACGAACTACGAAATACCATTCTTGGTTTTCTTCCTTTTTTAGTTTGTTTTTCAGAAAAGCGTAGTCGGCATTGCTGATTACATTTTCCAGATAACTACGCTGTTGTACCTTGACGGATTTTAATCTCAAACGAGATTTATTCATATAGTCAAGATACTTGTTCATTGCCTGAATACGTAGATTTACGGTTTTAGGCTTGAATTTTTCAATGAGATAAGTCTTATAAACAAGCAGGTTGCGCTTGTTCAGTTCCTTATGTCGGGAATAATACTCTTTTACGGCATATAGATAAGCCGCAATCGTGTTCTCCGCCATATTCCCTTGACGAAGATACGTTCCAAAATTTTCAATGTTCATGTCTGATACATTATTAGTTAAACAATTCACTATCATTAATAATGTATGGTATTTACAAATTCATTGAGTTCCTATTATGAGAAGATGCTTGCTACGGGAGAGGTGAAGTGCATTGATGAGGAGATACCGTTTGAGATACCCCAGGGGTGGGAATGGGAGCGTTTTGGCAATGTAATGATAAATAAGGATAGTGAAAGGGTTCCACTTTCTGTAGCTCAACGTCAACATCTAAAGAAAACTTACGATTATTATGGGGCTTCCGGTGTTATCGACAAAGTTGACAAATATCTTTTTGATAAAGATTTATTGCTAATTGGGGAAGATGGGGCAAATCTTATCAATAGAAGTACCCCCATTGCTTTTATAGCAAAAGGAAAGTATTGGGTGAACAATCATGCCCATGTGCTTGATGTTTGCAGCGAAATGGCACTTTCTTATGTAGCTCTATTTATAAATGCTATATCTCTTGTCGATTATGTAACAGGTACAGCTCAACCGAAAATGAATCAAGAAAAGATGAATTCCATTTTATTGGCAATACCACCTGTAAAAGAACAGCACAGAATATTGGAGAAAATGTCGATGGTTGATGCTTTTATTGATAAGTATGCTACTTTACAGACAAAATTGGATTCTTTAGATAATTCTGTTTACGAACTTCTTAGAAAGTCTATTCTACAAGAGGCTATTCAAGGAAAACTCGTTCCACAAATAGCAGAAGAAGGTTCTGCGCAAGAACTGCTTGAACAAATAAAAGCAGAGAAGCAAAAGTTAGTGAAGGAGGGCAAGCTAAAGAAGTCCGCCTTGGCTACTTCTGTTATCTTCCGTGGTGACGATAACAAGTATTATGAGAGGATAAATGCGCAAACCGTTGAGATTGAGCTTCCTTTTGAATATCCTAACATTTGGTCTGTGCTACGTTTGAAAGACATATGCCAACTGATAGACGGTGAAAAAAGAAACGGAAAGGGCATCTGTCTGGATGCAAAATACCTACGTGGTAAATCATCTGCTACCATTGTAGAGAAAGGAAAATTTGTCTATGCCGGAGATAACATCATTCTTGTAGATGGTGAAAATTCAGGTGAAGTTTTCACTGTTCCGCAAGATGGGTATATGGGGAGTACATTCAAACAGTTATGGCTTTCTTCGGCTATATGGAAACCATATATTTTGGCTTTCATTCTGTTCTATAAAGAGGATTTGAGAAATTCAAAAAGAGGTGCGGCTATTCCGCACCTCAATAAAGAGTTATTCTACAATCTGCCTATTGGTATTCCACCTTATCAAGAACAGCAGCGTATTGCAGAACGGATAAATGAACTATCGCAGTTGCTCAAATAGTTTTTCTATTTGAGCAACAATGCGTTGTTGTTCTTTAATCGGAGGTAATGGTATTAATATTTCTTTTACTTTTGCTATACTTACACCACCTATAATGCCCGTTTTATTTAGGTTAAATAGTTCAAAGAACGATGGTGACTGTAGATAATAGTACATGTATTTCCCGATTCCAACAAATGGTGAGAAACAACATAACTTATTCCCAAAACATACATCTTGATTCAGTATTGCAATTTTTCTTCCGGCACTTCCACCTTCAATACACATCAATATTGAGTTATTGGGAGCAAGTCTAAAATCAGGTTCATATTGTTTCGGAATCGCAATGCCATTATCGTAAATAATCCGATTATTAAAATCAACATCCTTAGTTCCAATATAATAACGTCCTATAACATCTGTAAATTTTGATTTCTTTTCAGTTTCACTAATACTGTTGCCAGTGTAAATGTTTGCAATATGAGAAAGTCTTGTCCATACCCAATTCTTGGGAGTTTCAAAAGGTATCTGTTCTGTTATATCCAAGCACTTTTTACCTACCTGCTCATAATACTTGCTAATTGCTCAATCTTTGAGATAATTCGGCTTTGCTCCATCAGAGGTGGAATCGGAACTAGATAAGTTTTTACTGTAGCAGTTGCAAGCTCCTTTTGTTTTGTACTACCATCCGATTTATCTTCTATTACAGATTGTACCGTATTGCTTGTGAAATAGTAATAAAGGTATTGTGGCAGAACAAACTTTTTCATTGCTCTTATAACAGTAACATGACTATCTGTCACAGCCAATTCATACGGGTTTAAGGTACTACAATAAATTGCCATTCGTCCTAATGTTCCCAATCCTGTAGAGTTCCACATTAAATCTCCGTCCTGTAAAATACGTTCTTCACCATACGATGATAAAGTATCTGGATCTATGAATTGGGCTTTATCTATTGAGAAACCACTCCATTGATTACACTTTTGTGCAACAACAGGGTATTTCTTTATTAGAGAGTACTTGGGAGACTTACCTCTTTGGATATAAGAACATATATCGTTAAGTCTTACCCAACTCCAGCTATCAGGTATTTCAAATGGAATCTCGTCAGTAATATTCATTTCCGTATTTCCATTCTTCTCGAAGTACTTGTTATCGTCACCACGAAAGATAACAGAATCAGTCAAAGTAGACTTCTTCAACTTGCCTTCTTTAATGAGTTGCTGCTTTTCCAATTTTATCTGTTCAAGTAACTCTTCGCCAGTTCCTTCTTCTGCTATTTGTTGTACAAGCCGACCTTGAACAGCTTCTTGTAGGATGGATTTTTTGAGATTTCCTAGAAGCTCTACATTTAATTTATCTAATGTCTCTTGAGATTTTGCATATCGATCGATAACAGGTAATATTTCTTGAAGTTTTTTATCTATTTCATATTGCTCGTTAGTAGGTGGAAGTGGAATTAGAAGATTTAATATATGCTCACGGCTAATTCCAGGGATAACACCTTGTGCATTAGAAATTATCGTTTGCAAATTAGCTTCAACTACAGATTTAACATATGATAGACTTATCGCATTGGAGAAATTTCTAATAATTTGAATTTGTCTAGCAATATGTATTTTATCTACATTACAGATGCACATTTTCCCAACTCCTGAACCTTTACAAACAATAAGTAAATCTCCTAATTTTCCTATTACCGTAGGAGTTTCAGTCCAACGATTTATTACCAAATTCCCATTCACAATATTACTTGCTCCTGTAATATAGGGAATTCCTTGATTACTCGAATTATACTTTTCAGGAATAAAGTCTTGCCCTGATAGCAGTTCTATAACATTTGACAGTTTACTCCATTCCCATCCCTTTGGAATCTCAAACGGAATCTCCTCATCAATACATTTCACTTCCCCCGTAGCGAGAAACTTCTCATAATAGGAATTATCATCACCACGGTAAATGATAGATTCGTTTTTATCTTTCTTGATTTTCTTTTCCTTGACCAGTCTAGCTTTTTCGGCTCTGATACGTTCAAGAAGTACAGATGCCGGTTCGTCATTAGGATCTTGCGGTACAAGTTTGCCCTGTATCGCCCACTGAAGTATGCTGTTTTTTAATTGCTTTCCGTTCATTTTTTAATCCTCTGCTTGTACTCTATATGAGAAATACTTTGAGTCTATTTTTACTCCATTTTTAAGTTTGGAATCCATCTCCTTATTCATTGTTGGGAGGAAAGAAAAATAATTCTGAATAGCAGACATAATACCTGCATTGCAACTCTTGTTTTTTACCCAATTTTGAGGAATGAAACTTCTATTATTCTGCTCGCAATTGTTTTTTTCTGCCGAAATAGCACTGTTTAAACAGTTTGCCGCAATATTAATTATGCTGTCAACAAGATTGTTTTCAGAAGCAACTTTTAAGCACTCACTCGGTGATGGTACATTTGTTTGATTGTTACATTTAGCAAAAACCATTGATATGGCAAAAAGAAGATGGTATGGAGCATAAGCCTTCATGGTTAGCAGTTCCTCTTCCAATCCTAATGGGTTCTCCTGAGTCCAAGAATCCATTATTCTTCTCATCCAAAATGACAATGCATAAGCATCTTCTGGCAAATAATCGTTCTTGAACAATGTATTGAAATACTTGTCAAAAATCTTAGTTTCACCATAAGATAAATTAGGTCTTTGCATGTACCAAGCTGTAAGATTCTTTCCTAAATATGATAACTCTATGCAGTACTGTTTGTCCTTGTCGGCTGGAATAATTTCACCTCTTTTGGTTGCAAAGAATCCATTAGAATATTTTGCTTCGTATGCCTTTTTGAGTTTCAATATCTGCTTACTGTTACTGCGTAAATCTCTTGCCTTTACAGCACTTTGCGTGTTTGTGTTAATGCTAATAGAATCAGCCCTGTCTCTTTGTGGAATTTCATAAAATCTGAATAGAACATAAGCATCATCACGCTTTCGTACATTCTCACTACAACTTAAAATAGTATTCAATGATTGACATCCATTTACAACATTCAATCCATAAAGTTTAAACTCACCATTGCCACATTCTTCAATTTTGTTACAAATGGCAGTGATTCCATTATGAAAAAAGAAGAAGTCACCACATTTATTCGGATCGTTTATGGTTTTCTTGATCTTTTTATTTACGGTATTGTTAATGCCTAAACTCTGTCGTACATTTTTCTGGAACAAAGATCCATCTTTAATGCCAGGGAGTTTTATACATTCTTTCAGAGGCATGGCTGCAACTATTACGCTTGTCGCCCCTAATTCTGTCGTCATATATTTACCAGCTTCAAGCTTGATAGTATGGTTTAAAGTTGGATTCGTTTGTTCAATAACACAACTATAAGCATCTTCCAAACCTTGTTTATCAACTACGGAGAATTGTGTACTATAATTCAATTCAGCATCATCTTCCTCTGATAATTTGGTTTGGAATGAATGTATATCATCCATAGCCGCATCCGTAAAGATAGATGTTGTTATTAATTCAAAACATACGCAGTAAGAGTCATCTTCTAATGCTGTTGCTATTTCTGATATTTTAGTCTTTAATTTAGAATTAGCATTTTCCTGTAATTGAGCTAAGTTACTAAACTGGCTCCAAGCAGATATAACTTCTCTCACAGGAGTTGCATCAACAGATTCACCTAGATAGTATTTCCCTTGCACGATATATATTTTTTGCTCGTCTTCATCAATGTATACGGCATCAATTTGTTTATCATTGGCTCCGTCTGTGATGGCATCTTTAGCTTGTCTTTGATCCAGAAGATGTATATTCCGCATATACCACGCAACGAAACGTTGACCATCATTTGGAAAATTATTTTTATAATAATCTTGCGTAATTTCGTTTTTTATGATTTCAAGTACATTTGCCATAATTATATTCATTTATTCGTAATCTTCGCCTTGTATTCCTAATTCTCCTTTGCTCATGGCATTGGCAATATCTATTTTCAGTTCTTCGTCATAATCTTTACTGGTCAAAAAGCTATTGACGATGCGTAGCAGCAAATCTTGGTCGATGTTCGATGCTGCCACGTGATAAATGATAGATTCCAATGTACGCATACAGATACAAGCGTGCCAATAGTAATTATTTTTGTGTAAGAAGTACGCACTCAAAGTCAGTGCAATACGCTTGTTCCCATCATTGAAGAAGTGCCCGGAACAAAATCTATACATCAAATAGGTCAGTTTGTCGGCAAAGGTAGGATAGTATAAATCGTTTTGCACAAAATCCAATGTAGCACGAATACCGCCTTCATCACGCACTCCTTCAAAGCCACCATCACTGGCATCAATCATTTTGCCATAGATGTTTAGGGCTTCATCGTAATCTATGTAAATAATTCCCTTATTCATCCTCTGCTTGTTTTAAGCGTTTAAGCACATCTTTATTGTCCGCTAAGATACGGTCAAAATCAATAGACTGGTCGCCGATGAATCGTTCAAACTCTTCTGGAGTAACAGCTTGCAGATAATCTGCTATATTACCATGATACGCATCCCGAAAGCTGAAATCTCTTGAAGCCATTTTTGTTCTGGCGTCATTTAGATAAGGTTTCTGCATGGGATGTTCGGCAAGTTCATTCACAATGCGCTCTACCTCGTCAATGGTAAGTTTTCTGCCGCCATTTTCCTTGAATCGTTCACTGATAGCAGCACCCACTCCGTTTTCAAAAGAAGAGATAACCAATAGAACCTCTGAATACAACGTGTGTCGAACATTGTCTTTTGAATCCAACTTTAATACTTCTCGGTATTCTTTAGCATTCTCTTTGAATACAGCTTTGTAGATAAAATCTGTAATCTGAGAATATTTGTATGTAGGATGCCCATCCACATATTGATTGATGGCAGAAGTAAGATTTTTCCGATAGTTTTCTTCTGTGATTGCGGCAGGAAGATAATTCACATCTCTACGATTAATATATTTTGTTCCTCCACCTGTCTTTTCATTGATGGTAGTAATCACAAAATCCAAGATAAGGCTACGGACTTTTTTAGCTTTCTCACTCTCTGTAAGCAACATACCAATATTTAAGAAAGAGCGGAAATTAAATAATCCGAGCTGCGTTGTTTTGCTCGCCTCATTAATAAGGTGAGCAAATTCTAACTTAAACTCTTTCAATTGTTTACCCTTACATAAAATATATCCATTATGTTTCAGCTCATCAGAATTTGATTGCAGGTAACGATCTATTGTAGATGTGTCAACTTGATAAAAGTCGGCAACCATTTTTTTTGTAAAGCGGTATTCTCCCTCAAAGAGCATTCCTTCTATATCAAGATGCTCTTGTACTTTACTGACCGCAAAACGATTGTTAAGTACATTCTGCCGTTCTATGTTTGAGATGGTCAAATCTTTCATATCACTTCACTATTATCAGTTACACGATTTTATGTCTATGCCGAGAATTTTTTGAATCTCAGAAAGGGTTTTGTCTATTTCATGGTCGAGTGCGGCACGTTTCTCAAAATACTGTTTAAGTAATTCTGCCGGAGGTAATATTTCTTCTTCCTCTTTCGGGAACTTGCACTGGTCGAAGTTGCAATCCAAATCAATCAACTGTTGGGCAGTGAACACACGGCTCTTTTCTCCCACTTCATCATTGATAATTTCTTTCCTGTCTTTCCACCATTCCTGAATAGGTAGGGTATGCTCCACCTTCATTGGTTTGGTCTTTGAGAAGTGCTTGTAGCCTTCCGGCATATCCAAGCGATAGAACCATGTCTCTTTGGTCTTGAATCCTTCTTCGCAGCCCTCTGCTTCTTCATTATTAAAGAAAAGAATGTTGGTTGCAATAGAGGTATATGGGGAGAATATCGAACCCGGTAAACGGATGATGGTATGCAGATTGAACTTGCGGAGTAAATTTTCTTTAAGTGCAAATTTTGCTCCATCCGTACCAAACAAGAAACCATCTGGGATAATCACACCGCATCTACCACTAGCTTTGAGGCGGTACATGATAAGGGCTATAAACAAATCCGCTGTTTCACTTGAACGGTACTGCACCGGAAAATTGCTTTTTACACTATCTTCTGTGCTACCACCATACGGAGGATTCATACCGATAACATCCACTTTATCGCTTTCCTTGAAATCAGTGATATTTGTTCCAAGCGAATCACAGTTAGCTATATTGGGAGCTTCAATATCATGGAGTAACAGATTTGTTATACTCAAAAGATAAGGTAGCGGTTTCCATTCTTGTCCCACGACTGCATTTTGCAGTTTTTCTCCATCTTCGGCAGAACTGACGCTCTTACTCATATAATTGAGAGCAGAGGTAAGGAAGCCGCCTGTACCACTGGTGAAGTCACCAAAGGTCTCGCCCAATTTCGGGTCAAGCATCATCACGATAAAGTCTGTCAAAGCACGTGGAGTATAGAACTCACCTGCATTGCCTGCTGATTGCAAGTCTTTCAAGATTCCCTCATAAATATCTCCAAATGTGTGGCGGTCATCAGCATCGTCAAATTCGATTTCATTTACGATGTTGACCACTTGACGCAAAAGCGTTCCATTCTTCATATACTGGTTTAAGTCAGCAAATGTTTCTTGAACAATGCTTTTGGCTCTTGGTGTATTGGCGTCTATCGGAAGATTCTTTAAAGTAGGGAACAGTTTTTCATTGACAAAAGAGAGCAATGCTTCTCCTGTTAATGCTTCACCGTCTTTTTCGTCTACTGCCCATTTACGCCAACGCAAATCTTCGGGGATGATAGACTTGTAGTTTTCATCTTTGTATTCCCAAGTTTCTTCCTGAGTGTCATAGACTTTCAAGAAAAACATCCAAGTCATTTGTTCAATTCTCTGTGCGTCACCATTGATACCAGCGTCTTGGCGCATTATATTTTGGATTCGCTTTATGATGTTGTTTACTGCCATTTTTAAGCTGATTTATAAATTTGATATTCTAGTTCTCTGATGGCTTGCTCAAAAGCAACCTTACCGCCAAATAACTTTATGATTTTTGTTGGTTTCCCTATGCTATTGAATGGCGGTATCTCCAAGATGTTCGCCTTTTCAAAGTCGAGAATACCATTCTCTGCATATTTGTCAAGAAGAGCCTCCAATACTTCACGAGCTTTACCTTCGTACTTCCCGAAGTAATTACGCTTCTTTACATTGTTTGCTCTCTCTTTCCTTGTTAATGGCGGTTGGTCAAACGCAACGTGGCATATCACATCAAAGATGTCGGCATCCTTCAATGCCGGATTAGCTTCACGTACAGCATCTATCAGAATAGCATATTCCTTCAATTCATCCATAATGGCCTGTTTGCGTTCTGCCTCCGTCCACGTTTGGATAAAATCATCCAAAGTTTGGTAATGGCGTAATAATTGCTTTTTAGCAAACGACTGAACACTTTCCGTTCTCATCGTCTTACCATCTTCTCCTAACACTGAAACGATTTCATGGGCAATGCGAATATTCTTACCGCTGATAAGATATTTCTCACGATGCTCAGATACTATTGGAGTTTCTGGAGCATCAATGATTTTGTAAGGCTTTGGCTTTTTCCCTCCTCCTTTGGGTGGTTCCGGGTTGCCATCAAATGCTGGATCTTTGAATTTTGCGGTAGCATTGCGGAAATCAAGGATTTCCAAATGCCATTTGCCCTTGTCTTTTCTAAGTCGTGTACCTCGTCCAATGATTTGCTTAAATTCAGTCATGGAACCAATTTCTTTGTCTATGACGATTAAACCACAAGTTTTGCAGTCCACTCCTGTGGATAAAAGTTCAGATGTGGTAACAATTACAGGATAAGGCTCATCTACACTAATGAAATTGTCCAGTTGTTTCTTACCTTCTTTATCCTCACCAACAATACGTGTAACATAGTAAGGTGACTTTTTACATAAATCGCTATTCATATTGATAAGCAGCGTCCGCATTTCGGCAGCTTCCTCAATATCAGAACAGAATACGATTGTCTTTGTCATACGACCAATGTCATATAACATTTGGGTTATCCTATGCGCTACTACTTTACGCCTTAACTTGATGGCAAGATCACGACCTATATTCTGTCTTTGATATAGTTTCTGTTCAATCTCCTTGCCCAATAAATCTATTTCACCTTCTTCTGGAGTCCATCCTTGTAAATCAACATTGATAAAGTCTGCTGTAACCCTGTATGGAGCTAAGAAACCATCTTGAATGCCTTGAAGAAGTGAATAGGTATATACTGGTTCACCGAAATAATCCAAGTTGTTCGCTCCTTCGTCTGCTTTCGGTGTGGCTGTCATACCAATTTGGGTAGCCGAACTAAAATATTCCAATACCTTGCGCCATGCGGAATCGTCTTTTGCACTTCCTCTATGACACTCATCGACAATAATTAAGTCAAAGAAATTTGGCTGCACCTCCAAGAATGGGTCTGGTTTACCCTCTTTCCCGACCAATTGGTGGTATAAAGCCATATACACTTCGTATGACGAATCAATTTTTTCCTTCCCCTCTCCAACAGAAGTTATCTTGGTCATAAACTTCTTGAAAGGCTTGAAGTCTTGCACCATTGTTTGGTCAATGAGGATATTGCGGTCTGCAAGATAAAGAATCTTTTTCTTAGCCCCACTTTTATGAAGACGATGGATAATCTGGAAAGCAGTAAAAGTCTTACCAGTACCGGTAGCCATTACCACAAGTACACGTTGTTGCCCTC
>OIZB01001613.1_pt1 | contig 11533 bp, 10 predicted proteins | sample 1588401 | NCBI WGS metagenome assembly OIZB01 (sample SAMN03283270) | human gut metagenome | biome: human-associated habitat; material: feces | host: Homo sapiens | place: USA | collected 2013
TAAACATTAGAATATCGAAAAGCTCCCTAATAGCAGGCATGGCGCGTTTGCTATATAATATTAATTAACCACAGGTTGATTGACAGAATTGGTATATGCGCCAAGCCAATTCTGTCAATGAATCACTATCGAAAAAAGTATGAAAAAACACTTTTACACACACTTTGGGAAACACTTTGCCAAAATAGCATTTGTTTCCATGGTAGGTTTGATTTCTGTATCCTGTTCCGATGATATACGGACAGATGGATTTTCAACCAATGACATCCCAGAACTGCTGCCTTTGAGCAATGTACAAAAAGAAATTCTGGCCTATCTGCCAAAAGACTGTATCATCGCTCACCGCGGTACTGAATTTTGGGCACCTGAAGAAAGTGAAGCAGCTATGCGTTGGGCACGCAATATGGGGGCAGACTATCTTGAATGCGATGTACAGCGCACTAAAGACGGAGTTGTACTCGCTCTTCACGATGAAAGCCTGCTTCGTACAACCGATGTAGAGGTTATCTATCCCAATCGTAAGAACGATTATGTAAGTGCTTTTACATACGAAGAACTGTTGAAACTTGACATCGGCTCATGGTTTAAAGATGCTAATCCTGAACAGTGGCGAGAATCATTCAGAGGACTTGAGATAATTACCGTACAAGACGTTATTAAGATTGCGGAAGGTTATCGTTTCAAACGTTGGGGACAAGACACTAATGGTGTATTAGACGGCCATCGCTATGGCGAACGCATATATGACAGGATAGAACTTCCCGACGGAAAAGTTAAATATGATTTTAAGTATGTAGAAGACGAAGCGGATAACGGCAACCGTCCGGGTATCTATGTAGAAACCAAATCACCGGTACTTTTCAGTGGAGTTGAACAAGACTTACATGATATTTTCGTAGAGTATGGTTGGTATCATGATGATATTAACCAATTGAAACGAGTTCCTTACAAAAACAACACACCGGGTCTGGTTGATATAGCCAATACACCGGCACGCATCATTTTGCAGACATTCTCCGACCCCAGCCTTAAAAGCTTCAATACTGTATTCAAGCGCACGATTCCCTACGCATACCTCTATGCAGATTTGGAGTCCACCCCTGCTACTTATGCACGTCTCATTAATTTTGCCATTGAGAACGGCGCCACTATTATGGCTCCCAATATCGACTATGTTACCGGTTATCCGAGTAGCCTGAAGATATGGCAAGGAGAAATGATACGTCGGGCAGGTATGGATATTCATGCATGGTCATTCAACACCAACGAACAATACCTGGCCTATACAGGTCCTTGGAGCGATCCAAAAGGAGAAGGCGGTGCAGACAAAAACTATTTGGATATGTCATTTACCAATTTGACAGACTTGTGTATCCGATACTATAACGATACAATGCAAAAATACAAGGATGCAGGCAAGAACTATTTCCGCGATCAGACTCGTAACAGACATGCCGGTAAAGGCACCAAGACTGCACAGCAAGTGCTTGATGAGTTAGGTTACTAAATAATCAATCAATTATAATAAAGACAATCATGAAGAAATATATTTTCCCGTTACTGGCTTTCGCTCTGCTGAGTACACAGAGCTGGGGACAAACGAAGCCCACTGAGGCACAGACAGAACTCAATGCTTATATGGATGACGGTTTGGTGACATTCAAATCTCAGGACGGACAGTATAGTTTCCGCGTAGGCGGACGATTAGCGGTGGACGGCGCATATTACATCGATGACTACACCGACCGCAGTTCTGGAGCTGACCTGTCGTCAGCCCGTATCCGCATTTTCTCCAAACTGGGTAGTAAACTCGATGTAAAGTTTGATATTGATTTCGCTTCCGGCGTATCTATTAAAGACGCTTATTTGCGTTGGCATACAGACCGTGCCGGCTTTTTACGTGTCGGTCACTTTGCCGAACCGTTTTCTGCTGAAAATATAGCCAGTACATTCGATTATAACTTTATTAACAAATCCGCCACCAATGAAGCCTTTGCACCCGGACGTGCTTTGGGAGTTTCCTACCGTCATTACAGTAACTATCTATGGGGTGAAGGTGGTATTTTTTCTCAGAAAATAGGCAAGTCCCATTCTAATGGTGATATGGGTTGGGGCGTAACAGCCCGTTTACTGGCTCGTTACACAGGTGAAAATTGGGCAGTTCATGCCGGTGGCGCTTTCAGTTATCGTATTCCTGATGCCAATGGATTTACCAATGGTAATGATGACTATAACCGCTCTGTAACACTTGCATCTTCACTTGAATCCGCCATTGATAAAACAAGTATGCTTTATTCTAAAGTCAATAATGTAAAACAGACCCTCAAATATAACATCGAGGGATTGGCAACTTGGAGAAATCTCTATCTGACAGGCGAATATACACATGGGAAATATGTGCGTGAAAGAGATTGGGACTATAATTTCCAAACCTCACTCGGCACACTCATGGGCACCTTCACTCCTACCCCCGAAATCTATAAATCATTCTTCGGTCCTGATACCAATGCCGAATTCAGTGGTTATCAGGTACAGGCAGGTTGGCTAATCCGTGGTGGCAACTATCATTACAACAAGGTAGAAGCCTTAATGAATCGTCCCGGCAAAAATTCTTTCGAGTTGATTGCCCGTTACAACCACACAGACCTCAACTATATCGAACCGGGCAGTATCTTCATGAACGGCAAATTTTACTCCAATGAAATGATGGCAAGTTGGGGTATGGCTAATACTTCTGTAGTAGGTGGCGTAGCCAATACCTTAACAGTAGGATTGAACTACTATTTCACGCATAATATCGCCATGAAAGTCAATTATTCTTATGCACATCTGGACCAACAATACAATGACGCTTTCAGATATGATAAGAATTTACATACATTACAAATGAGATTACAGGTTGAATTTTAAAATTGTAAAATAAATTGAAGTATCCTCATTCCATGTATTCATGCGATGGGGATACTTTATAAGAAAGTTATCAAATAAAGCTATGGATGAAAGCTAAAAAGCAAAAGGTAGAATTACAGTAACACAAAATCTACACAATCCGTGCCCTATCCTCACAATTTACACTATCTTTGCTGCACACTATACTCTTAGCGTCAGAAAGATTGTATGAAACAAAAACTACCTTCCACTCCCGGCCCTATCGGTGTATTCGATTCAGGATACGGCGGGCTTACTATTTTAAGTAAAATACGGGAAGCCTTACCGGAATACGACTATATCTATTTGGGCGATAATGCCCGTGCCCCTTACGGAACGCGTTCTTTTGAAGTCGTCTACGAGTTTACATTGCAGGCAGTTACCAAACTGTTCGAGATGGGTTGCCACCTTGTAATTCTTGCCTGCAATACAGCATCCGCCAAAGCTCTGCGCAGCATACAGATAAACGACCTGCCGCACCTTGACCCGGCACGCCGTGTATTAGGCGTTATCCGCCCTACCGTGGAATGCATCGGCAATATAACCCGCAGCCGCCACGTCGGAGTCCTTGCTACAGGCGGAACCATCAAGTCCGAATCCTATCCGTTGGAGATACATAAACTGTTCCCCGACATCAAAGTCAGCGGAGAAGCCTGTCCGCTATGGGTGTCACTTGTAGAGAACAATGAAGCACAAGGCGACGGAACGGATTACTTCGTCCGCAAATACATAAATGAACTCCTTGCCAAAGACCGGGAAATAGACACCGCCATCTTGGGTTGTACGCACTATCCGATACTGCTACCCAAAATCCGGAAATATATGCCGGAGAGTATCACGATAGTATCACAAGGCAAATTAGTGGCCGACAGTTTGAAAGACTATCTCCACCGCCATCCCGAAATAGACGCCCAATGTACCCGGAACGGCAAATGCAGTTACTATACCACCGAAGCGGAAGACAAATTCACCGAGTCCGCCTCTATCTTCCTGAATGAAGCGGTAACGGTGCAGCGCATCGAGCTATAGGCATAAATTGTCCGGCATTAAACATTAAATCGAAAAAACTTGTTATATTTGTAGGACAAGAACTCTAAATTCATACCGCTATGAAAGAAGAAGATAAAAGCAAGCTCGTCGAAGTATTCAACGGATCGCTTTGGGAAGCCGAACTTGTAAAAAGTTTGCTGGAAAACAATGGCATCGAATCAACCTTGAAAGACGGGATGGTAGTAAACATTGTCCTGCCCGAGACAGCAGTCGATGTAGCAGTACTCGTCAATGAAGCGAATTATGAAGCAGCCATGGAAGTGGTTCGCTCATACGAAAAGAAAGAAGACGGAGATTAAATCTTCCCGCATCGGGAAACACACAAATATGGAACAACAACTAACGAGAATTGCTGTCAAAATAGGCAGTAATGTATTGACACGCCGTGACGGCACATTGGACGTAACCCGCATGTCCGCCCTTGTAGACCAAGTGGCGGAGCTGCATAAAGCAGGCGTGGAAATCATTCTCGTTTCTTCCGGAGCCGTTGCTTCGGGACGAAGCGAGATACACCCCGCCAAAAAGCTGGATAGCGTAGACCAGCGCCAACTGTTCTCTGCCGTGGGGCAAGCCAAACTCATCAACCGTTATTACGAACTATTCCGTGAACACGGCATCCCTGTGGGGCAGGTGCTCACCATGAAAGAGAACTTCGCTACCCGCCGCCACTATCTCAACCAGAAAAACTGCATGACCGTAATGCTGGAAAACGGAGTAATTCCCATTGTCAACGAGAACGATACCATTTCCGTCAGCGAACTGATGTTCACCGATAATGACGAGCTCTCCGGACTGATAGCTTCCATGATGGATGCGCAAGTCCTGATTATCCTCAGCAATATCGACGGCATCTACAACGGCTCGCCTGCCGACCCTGCATCGGAAGTCATCCGTAAGATAGAGCACGGCAAAGACCTATCCTCTTACATACAGACTTCCAAATCCAGTTTCGGACGCGGAGGCATGCTCACCAAAACCAATATTGCCCGTAAAGTGGCCGATGAGGGAATTACCGTTATCATCGCCAATGGCAAGCGCGACAATATCCTTGTAGACCTGCTGCATCAGGAACTCCCCTCCCTATTCCCCGATGTTCAATCCTCTGCTCTCGATTCTCAACTAACTTACACCCGCTTCATTCCCGCTCCCCAGCCTGTATCCAGCGTAAAGAAGTGGATAGCCCACAGTGAAGGGTTTGCCAAAGGCGAACTGCACATCGACGATTGCGCTACAAAAGTACTTGCATCCGACAAGGCAGTCAGCATCCTTCCCATAGGCATTACCGATGTGCGGGGTGAGTTCGAGAAGGACGACATTGTGCGCATCATAGACTTTGAAGGAAATCCGATAGGCGTAGGCAAAGCCAATTGCAGTTCGGAGCAGGCTCGCGAGGCTATGGGAAAGCACGGCAAGAAACCTGTAGTGCACTATGACTATCTTTATATAGAATAAGTCCGGTTAATACCGATTATAATCACTACATTTGCAGAAGTATCAATTAATAAATCACTGAAAATGGATTTAAACAAGACCTTTTCCGCCGTACAGTATGCCAGTCGCAAGCTTTTGGCGCTGAACGACGAAAAGATTAACCAGATATTACTGGCCGTTGCAGATGCAGCCGAGAACCGGAAAGACTTTATCCTTGCCGAGAACCGAAAAGACCTGGACCGCATGGACATCTCTAATCCGAAGTACGACCGCTTGAAGCTGACGGCAGACCGCCTGAAGGGAATTGCAGACGATATCCGCAAGGTAGCCAAGCTACCCTCACCGGTAGGGCGCGTACAAAAGCAGGCAGTAATGCCCAACGGACTGAAGATAAAACGTGTAAGCGTTCCTTTCGGAGTAATCGGCATCATCTACGAAGCACGCCCCAACGTCAGTTTCGATGTATTCTCGCTCTGCCTAAAGAGCGGCAATGCCTGCATACTAAAAGGCGGAAGTGATGCAGACGCTTCCAACCGCGCCATTATCAGCGTGATACACGACGTTCTGAAACAGTTTGAAGTAGACCTGCACGTTGTGGAGCTGCTTCCTTCCAACCGTGAAGCCACCGCAGCATTACTGCATGCCAACGGTTATGTCGATTTGATTATCCCGCGCGGCAGCAGCAACCTCATTAACTTTGTCCGTCAGAATGCCACCATCCCGGTGATAGAAACCGGTGCAGGCATATGCCACACCTTCTTCGACCGTTACGGAGATGTAAAGAAAGGAGCCGCCATCGTCAACAACGCCAAGACGCGCCGCGTCAGCGTATGCAATGCTTTGGACTGCCTGCTCGTAGACGGCGACCGCATGAAAGACCTGCCCGCCCTCTGTGCACCGCTGCAGGAAAGCAATGTGATTATCTACGCAGATACACTTGCATACGCCTCTTTGCAAGGCCACTATCCGGCGGAACTGCTGAAAGAAGCCACGGAAGAGGATTTCGGTACGGAATTTCTGGACTACAAACTGGCTGTAAAAGTCGTTGAAGGCATGGACAGTGCCATAGCACACATACAGCAGTATGGTTCCAAACACAGCGAATGTATCGTAACCGAAGACAAAGAACATGCCGACTGGTTCTGCCGCGAAGTAGATGCCGCCTGCGTCTACGTCAACGCCCCGACTTCCTTTACAGACGGCGCACAGTTCGGACTGGGTGCGGAAATCGGCATCAGCACACAGAAGTTGCATGCCCGCGGTCCTATGGCTTTAGAGGAAATCACCACGTACAAGTGGATTATTGAAGGAGAAGGACAGATAAGAAAGTAAATTAACGCTTAATCGCTAATCACTAATCGCTAAAAAAATATGAAGATCTTTACTTGTGTGCAGGATATCGGCAATCTGAAAACTGCACTGGACGAAGCATTCGAAATCAAAAAAGACCGTTTCAAATATGTAGAGCTGGGACGTAATAAGACACTGATGATGATATTCTTCAACTCAAGTCTGCGTACCCGCCTCAGCACTCAAAAAGCCGCTCTGAACCTGGGCATGAATGTCATTGTATTGGACATCAACCAGGGAGCATGGAAGCTGGAAACCGAACGCGGTGTCATCATGGATGGCGACAAGCCTGAACATCTGCTGGAAGCTATCCCCGTAATGGGTTGCTACTGCGACGTAATCGGTGTGCGTTCCTTCGCCCGCTTCGAAGACCGCGAATACGATTACAATGAAGTAATACTGAACCAGTTTATCAAATACTCCGGCCGGCCGGTATTCTCCATGGAAGCCGCCACGCGCCATCCGCTGCAAAGTTTTGCAGACCTCATTACTATTGAGGAATATAAGAAAACGGCACGTCCCAAAGTCGTCATGACATGGGCTCCGCATCCCCGTCCGTTGCCGCAGGCTGTTCCCAATTCCTTCGCGGAATGGATGAACGCCACGGATTATGACTTTGTCATTACCCACCCTGAAGGTTATGAGCTCGACCCGAAATTCGTGGGCAATGCCCGTGTGGAATACGACCAGATGAAAGCCTTTGAAGGTGCGGACTTCGTATATGCCAAGAACTGGGCTGCCTATACCGGCGACAACTACGGACAAATACTGAGCAAAGACCGCGACTGGACCGTAAGCGACCGCCAAATGGCCGTAACCAACAATGCCTATTTCATGCACTGCCTGCCGGTACGACGCAACATGATTGTAACGGACGACGTGATTGAAAGCCCGCAATCCATCGTAATACCAGAAGCTGCCAACCGAGAGATTTCTGCGACAGTCGTGTTGAAACGCCTGATAGAAGGGTTATAAATACTATTTTATCGTAATCTCCGTATCTCTCATAGATAATACGCTTATATACGATACAAAACCTTAGTATGCCTTATGTTTTTTTTCGTCCCGCAATTGCGGGACGAATAGTTTCCAGCTGCGGGCTGTCGGGCCCGCAATTGGCAACCGGGCAGCCCGCAACTGCAAAACGAAGTTTTACTATAAGCATAACGACATTTTACATGTGCCCGAAGAATAAAACACAGCATACCGGCCAAGGATTTGCCAGCACTGTTCTTTATATTTGCCAGCACTCACGCAAGCTCCTTTCTGCAAAACGACAGCTCGGTCAGTGCTATGTGTCGGCAAGGGAAACAGAATCAGAATCAAAAGAAACTATTTCTCCGTTTCCTTTCCGGCCTCTTTCCATCCGATAAAGCCCTTGTCGAGCTCATAAACCTTATACCCTTTCCGGCTCAAAATAGCGGCGGCTTTCTTACTACGCTTTCCGCTGCGGCAATAAAGAGCTATCGGTTTATCTTTTTGAAGTGTAGAATCCGCAATGGCAGCAAACTGTTCGTCCAGCACATTGATATTGATGCTGCCCGGAATATGCTCTTCCGAATATTCGGCAACCGTACGTACATCCAATCGCTGAATGTCGGAATCTGCTATCAATGTGGCAAACTCGTCCGCCGAGACAGATTCGAAATCCTCTCCTTTCTGCTGACATGAGAAGAGAGTGGAGAAGAACAGGCAAATGCCCGCAAAGAATACTTTCATAAGTCTACTTATTTTAGTCTGAATTAAAAATGCAATCAAAGTTATAACTTTTTCGTTTATTATGCCGCCCACACCGGGAAATATCTGCACCTATACCTCTGTACAACAAAAAAGAGGATGCTTTTCACTGCATCCCCTTTCTTGTTTTTACCCCATTACAGAGGCTCACTAACCATTATTATAAACAAATGCACACAATCAGAATTGGAACATCAGACGGGCCTGGAGTACGTGGAAGTTCTTGTCATATTGGAACTTGTCACGGTCAAGACGATTGTAAGTGTAGCTCAACATTACTTGGGCAAACTTGTTGAAAGAGTAGTTTACACCCAAAGTAGCGGAGTGCATGTTACCGCCACCGACACTTAATGATGTAGCCGGATAGTCTGCCAATATACCGTTGGGATAGTATTGGTCGCGTCCGGGAATATATTTCTCGCCTTCAACGAGGTCATTCAGACCGGTATAACTATAACGGGCAACCACTTCAAGCGCTCTTCCGTTCAAGCCTTTCAACAAAGCATCGGAATTGCTGTATTGATACGGATCGCCGAAGATTTTGTAACCGGCTTCGATATAAGCTCCGTGGAAAGAGTTCTCACCGAGCGGATTACCTTTCTGCCATGCTTCGAGTGAACCCCAGGAGTCGATAGAACCCAGATTAGCTTCAAACAATGCCTGGTCGTCACGTTCTTTGGTAACATGTTTGTACATATATTCACCACGGGTAAAGAAGTTATCTGTCTTGTATAAGAATTCAGCACCTACATCAAATACATTCTTCGCCCACGGCAGTTTGGCAGACAGGAAGTCCTGAGTAGCATCTACGTAAGTTTCCAATGAAGAACCGAGATCCAGTTCTGTTTTCAGCACGTTGTTCTCCACCACACCCGTAGCGATATTGGCATAACGGAAAGCTGCTCCTACGTGGAATGTTCTGTCTTCGTTATTAATGGGACGCCATACCCAACGGCCACCGAATGACATGCCCTGATATCCCGACGGCTGGTCGTTGTACTTGTTCTCGGCAAATACACCCTGATTGGCGAAGAAGTGGTTGTTGTAGAAAATATAACTCAAACCCAGCTCACGTGACGGTGAGAAAGCATTGGCTGCCGCCGAGCGGGAAATGAAGTGCAGGCTTCCGCGACTGGTATTGTTTGCCATGGATGCCGGATTATTGTAGTAACCGGCTTTAAAGCGATGAGTACCTTTTGCACCTTCCAGCGAGTATTGCAGGAAGATATTCTTCTGTGAGAACTTGCCTTTGGAAAAGTCGAAATCGGCATAGAAGTACCAGTCTTCATAGCTCATAGAGGTACGGATGCGCGCATCGGTAATAGCAGCTCCCGATTTCACCGGAGTGAAATCCGAATGATAGTATGCACCGTCCATCATAAAACGTGCGCCAATCGTAAAGTTCAGATTCTCCTTGGAGTTGCTTACATTAACAACCGGCTTATTATCAAAGTCCTGGGCTTGGGCAACCGATCCTGACAGTGACAATGCAGCCAATACCGGCATTAAAATATACTTTTTCATATAATATAATCTGTATTAGTGTTAATAAATTAATTAGTAACCAAGTCTCTTAAGTGTTTCAACAGCATCCGGCACTGTCTGAGGAGCCGGAGCCTTACGCAGACCGTTGTCAATTAAGTATTTCAAGCTCATTTCAGAACGGTTGGTAAACAGACCGTCGCCATAGATGCCATGCAGGAGCTCATCATATTGTACGGTATTTCCCCAGTTGTACTGACCGAAATATTTTCCCATTTGCGCATAAGAATCGAATGAGTACGGATGGTTGAGCATACCGGATTTCTTGATAAGATAGGCCTGCCACGGAGCGTTCATCTCCGGATAGTCGTTGGGAGCGCCTGCGATGCAAGGACCGATGATATGAGCCTTGTATTCCAAACCGAGATTAATGAAAGAAGCATAACCCTGAGGAGTATCGTGTTTCAGGTCGGTAGCGCCGTTACCTTCCCACAACAGGAAGCACATAGGAATTTTGCCTTTGAATTCTTCTGCCGTACGGCGAAGGCTTTCGAGAGAGAATGTCTGGAGAATGACCTTACCGTTGGTATTACCGACATTTACTTTATTATTCTTATAGAAAGGTTCGCCGTCGCAAGGTTTGGTAATGATGTTCCAACCAAGTTCGTCAAGTTTATTGTAAACGCGCTTTTCAAAGTCCGAAGGGTTCAGCCAAGACTCTTTGAATTCAATATAGACACCCGGACGGTTGCCTGTATCCTGCGGATCATCCACATATTCAAATTTATAGGTCAGACAGTCGCGGGGTTTATCTGGATTCCAAGTACCGGTAACAGTGTATATGCGTTCACCGTTAACATCACGCTTCAGCATTTTTCCTTCGGCGTAACGGATTTGGTCTTCAAGAGCCGAGATATACTGGTGTTGTTCGGAAAACGACTCACGAGCCTGCTCAATGCTTGTTTCGTTAAACCAACTGCCGGCATCGAGTGCAAGCAACTCCTCATACATGTAAGACATTGCATAGTAAGGACGGAAACTTGCTTTATCGGCTTCTACAAGTTTTTCGGCTTCCGCCTCACTCATTCCATGACGCATATAGAACGCCTTACGGGTTGCCGGAACCAGTTCGCTATATACATTTTCAATATTAGTGGTACGCTTCAGGTTGTCATCGTGATTGGCAAGGATAACACCGTCCTTCGTACACTGAAGGTCGGATTCGAGGTAGTCCGCACCCATTTCGCGTGCCCAGCGCCAAGCCGATTCCGTTTCTTCCGGAGCCCAGAAAGTAGAACCGCGGTGAGCCATTACAGCATAAGGGGGTACATAGTCGCGCACTTTTGCCATTTCGGCAGAGATTGTGTTTACTTCAACACGTGTTGCATCGTTATTCACATCTGTAAAATCTTGATCTTCACAGGAAGTGAAAGCTACTAAGGCCATACCTAACAAGGTTGCACTTAATTTGATTGGATTCTTCGACATAGTTCAATTTTTAAGGTAAATACTGGTTTAATGTCATTCTATATTATCTTAAAAAGATTATTTTTTG
>OIZB01001619.1_pt1 | contig 11506 bp, 10 predicted proteins | sample 1588401 | NCBI WGS metagenome assembly OIZB01 (sample SAMN03283270) | human gut metagenome | biome: human-associated habitat; material: feces | host: Homo sapiens | place: USA | collected 2013
GCTCGACCATGGCGGACATACTGACGTTGTCCACGCCGATAACCGCCACATCCTCGGGAATGCGCAGCCCCATATCGTGCAGCGCGTGCATAACCACAAACGCCTTGGGGTCACTGGTGCAGAAGATGGCGTCGGGCAGCTGCCCTTGCTCTGCCAGCTCACGGATTTGATAATAAAAACCATTGCTGCCGCCGCTTTCGCGCAGGAGGTACTCCTCCCGTTCGGGCAGACCGCTGTCCGAAAGCGCCTTGCGGTAGCCGCGCAGACGCTCACGGTAGAGCAGCAGCTCCTCGCGCCCGCAGACGATGGCAATGCGCTTATGCCCGATGCGCGCCAGATAGCGCGTGGCATCGTAGCCGATCTGGAAGTTGTCGGAGGTGACGGTATCCACCTTGCCGATGTCGCTTTCCTCAAAACGGTTGACCAGCACAAGGGGGTAGCCTTCATCGCGCAGGCTGCGGATGTGCGGGGCGTCGCTGCTCAGCGAGCAGACGATAAACCCGTCGATCCAGCGCTGCTTCATGGTTTCCAGATAGGATTTTTCAATGGCGGCGTCCTCATCGGTGTTGCACAGAAAAACAGTCATTCCGTTTTTGCGCGCCTCATCCTCCACGCCGCGGGTCAGCTTGGGGAACATCAGGTTCTCGATGGAGGGAATCATCAGGCAAATTGTATTGCTGCGCCCCATCTTCAGGCTTTGTGCCAGCGCGTTGGGCTGGTAGTTGGTCTTGCGGATGGCTTCGGTCACGATTTTTCGCGTTTCCTCGTTGACATAGCTTTTGCCGTTCAGCACGCGGGAAACCGTGCTTACCGACACACCTGCTACAGCGGCGACCTGCTTGAGATTCATAGGGAACTCCTCCTGCTTTGTATTGATATACCATCGGAAGCAGGAAGGCTCCTGCTGCGATGCTTAGTCCTTATCCCAGTAGACGGTAGCGCCGCGGTGTGCAGAGGTACACTGTTTGCGGAAAAGCTGCAGCCACCCGGTGGCGGGCTTGACAATAGGCTTCCAGCTTTCCTTGCGGCGGGCGAACTCCTCCTCGCTCACATCTACATTTAATGTACGGGCTTCAATATCAATATACACCATATCCCCATCCTGAATCAATGCCAAATTGCCGCCTTCGTAGGCTTCGGGGGAAACATGACCAATCGCAAGACCGCCGGTGGCACCGCTGAAGCGTCCGTCAGACACCAAGGCAATCTGACTGCCCAGCCCCTTGCCCAGCACAGCCGCCATAAAGGTTTCCATATGGGGCATACCGGGCGCGCCCTTGGGACCCTCGTAGCGGATGATGACCACATCGCCTGCCACGATTTCGTCCTTCAAAATGGCGTGCCATGCGTCGTCCTGCGAGTCGTAGCACTTGGCAGGACCGCTGAACTTCCATGCGGCGGGGTCCACGGCGCTGAACTTGACAATGGCGCTGTCGGTGCCGATGTTGCCGTGCAGAACTGCCAGACCGCCGTGGTCATAAATGGGGTCAGCCACCGTGTGAATCACATCATGGTTCTTGTTCTCTGCATGAGCAGCCTTATCACCGATGGTGCCGAACATACCCTTGGCCTCGGTATCAATCTTACCAGCAGCAGCCAGCTCCTTGACCACGGCACCGATACCGCCGGCGGCGTCAAAGTCCTCCATGGTGTAGGTAGGGTGGTTGGGGTAGATGGTGCTGAGCAGCGGCACCTCGCGGCTGATGGCGTCAAAGGTTTCGGGGGTGATGTCAAAGTCTGCCTGCCGTGCCAGCGCGGGGATGTGCAGCAGGCTGTTGGTGCTGCCGCCGGTCGCCATCATATAGCGCACAACGTTTTCAAAGCTGGACTGGCTCAGGATGTCGCTGGGGCGAATCTCATGCTCCCAGGCGTACATGACCTGCCGGGCAGCCTGCCGCGCCAGCTCGTGCCATTTTTCGGACTGGCTGCGGGTGCTGGCGTTGTCGTGCGGGGCAAAGCCCAGAATTTCCGCCATGGCGCACATCGTCTGGGCGGTACCCATAAAGGGGCAGGCGCCGGGGGTGGGGCAGGCGTGGCGCACAACGTCCTTGTACTCCTCGCGGGTGATGGAGCCCTCCACATAGGCGGCGTAGGCCTGCTTGGTGTGGGTCAGGGTAATCATACGCCCGTCCGAGCGATGCCCTGCCGCCATATAGCCGCCGGTGAACATCACGGTGGGGATATCCACGCGCACAGCGCCCATCAGCATACCGGGTACGACCTTGTCGCAGGTCGCCATAATGACCATACCCTCCAGCATATTCAGGTTGGCGACCATCTCCACCTCGCTGGAAACCAGATCGCGGGCGGGCAGGGTGTAGCGGTCGCCGGGGGTGTTGCTGCAGATGCCGTCGCAGATGCCGCTGATGGGCAATTCCAGCGCCAGACCGCCCAGCTTGTAGATCTCCTCCTTCATCTCGGCAATCAGTGCCTTGTCAAAGGGGTAGTGACCGGGGTTCATTTCGTTCCAGGTGTTGACCAGACCGATGATGGGGCGCTTGGCGTCCTCCTCAGAAATGCCCATGGCGTACAGCAGGGTATTGCGGTGGTCGAGGGATTCCTCATTCCATTCACGAATCATATACTTGCTCACTTTCTGCGGTGTGTGCCGCGTGAAGAGTTATTTCTGCATCAGATGGATGGCAAAGCCGCCGATCTGCTGCTTGGCGTAGATGACCAGGATCCGTCCGTCGGGAAACCGCTTGACGGAGTCCTCGTCAAAGGCAAAGCCTTTTTCCTCCAGATAGCGGCGGGCCGCGGGAAGATCGCCGGTGGCAAGGGCGATGTGTCCATGCTCGCCGCGCCCGGGGGCTTTCATCCACTCGATTTGGGTACCGGTAAACCGTGCATCCGCACTTTCCTTGGCCGGGTTCACAGCCAGCTTAAACAAAACCGCAAATTGCTCGGCGCAGCGCTCTGCCTGCGCGGCATCGGCGCAGTTGACGCCGATGTGGGCAATCTCAAAATCCGGTGTGTATGCCATACCTCAGCCTCCCAGATACGCCTTGCGCACGGCATCGGACTTCAGCAGCTCCTCGCCGGAGCCGGACAGGTTGATCTTGCCGTTTTCCAGCACATAGGCGTAGTCGCAGATGCCCAGCGCCTTGCGGGCGTTCTGTTCGACCAGCAGCACCGTAATGCCGGAATCGCGAATTTCGCGGATCAAATCGTAAATCTGGTTCACGATGATGGGCGCGAGACCCATCGAAGGTTCGTCCAGCAGCAAAATCTTGGGGCGGGACATCAGCCCGCGCGCAACCGCCAGCATCTGCTGCTCGCCGCCGGACAGGGTGCCGGCAAACTGATCCTTGCGCTTTTCCAGAATGGGGAAGCGCTTGTACTGCTCCTGCAGGTCTTTTTCCAAATCCGCCCCTTTAAAAAGGTAGCCGCCGACCAGCAGGTTGTCGCGGATGCTCAAGCCCGAAAAGCACTTGCGTCCCTCGGGAACGTGTACCACGCCCGCGCCCACAATCTTGCTGGGCTTGCGGGGCAGGGGCGCGCCCTCAAACTCCACGGTGCCGGTCCTGGGCTTTACCAAGCCGGAAATCGTGCGCAGCAGCGTGGTTTTGCCTGCGCCGTTGGCACCAATGATGGAAACGATCTGCCCTTTATGCACCTCCACGTTGATGCCGCGCAGCGCCTCCACATGACCGTAGCTGACAGCCAGATCGGTCACCTTCAGCATAGGTTCCATTGTTTATTCCTCCTTGCCTAAGTAGGCCTCAATGACCTCGGGATTGTGCTGGACCTCATCGGGGGTACCCACGGCGATGGTTTCGCCGAAGTTCTGCACATGAATCTTGTCGGAAATGCTCATTACCAGCTCCAGACGATGCTCAATCAGCAAAATGCCGAAGCCGATCTCCTTGCTGATGCGCTGAATCAGCTCGGTTAGCTCGGCAACCTCGGTGGGGTTCAAGCCGGCGGCAGGCTCGTCCAGCAGCAAAATTTTCGGCTCGCACATCAAGGCGCGGGCAATCTCAATGCGGCGCTGCATCCCGTAGGAAAGATTCTCCGGGCGCTCGTGCAGGTAGTCCTGCATCCCCACGACCGTCAGGTATTTCTCGCACAGCTCGCGCCCGCGCTTTTCCTCGTCGCGGCGCTTGGGGGTGGGCAGCAAACCGCCCACGATGCTGTAGCGGCTTTGGGGGTCAAAGGCGCACATCACGTTTTCTTCCACGGTCAGCCCCTTGAACAGGCGGATATTCTGGAAGGTGCGTCCCATACCAAGGCGGGTGATTTTGTACTGCTCCAGCTTGGTGATGTCCTTGCCGTCCAGCACAACGGTGCCTTGGTCGGCGGTGTACACGCCCGAAATGGTGTTGAAGATGGTGGTTTTGCCCGCGCCGTTGGGTCCGATAATGCCGTGGATTTCCCCGGCGTTCGCTTCAATGGAGAAGTTCTGTATCGCCTTGACGCCGCCAAAGCTCTTATAAATGTTCTTGACTTCCAGCAGTGCCATGGTTTACCCCTCCTTTTTGGCAGTGTTCTTTTTGCCCAATTTGGCAAAGGCTTGTTGAAGGTTGCGGGGCGTAAGCTCCCACTCGCCCAGCAGACCGGACGGCTTAAAGTTCAAAATCAGCAGCACCAGCACGGCGTAGATGACGTAGCGGTAGTTCTGCAGCCCGCGCAGTGCCTGCGGCAGGGCGCTCAGGATAAAGGCGCCCAGCGTGGAACCGGTCAGGCTGTTGACGCCGCCAAAGAATACCATAATGACCCAGTCGGCGCTCTTTTTCCAGCCGAAGCCGGTGGGATCCACATAGGACATATAGAAGGCGTACAAAACGCCGGAGTAGCTCGTCAGCGCAACGCTGAGCAGGAAGGCAATCATCTTGACGCGGGTCACGTTGATGCCCATCGCCTTGGCGGCCAGCTCGTCGCCCTTCAGCGCGATGCACTGGCGGCCGTATTTGCTGGTCTTGAAAAACGCTGCCAGCGCAATGGCAAGCACGGCGGAAACAAACGCCAGCGGCAGCCCGACCAGACGGGGGATGCCGGTCAGACCGGACGCGCCGCCGGTCAGGGTGGTCATACGGTTCAGCAGGGCGGCAATCGCCTCGCCGAAGCCCAGCGTGACCAGCGAGATATAGTCACGGCGCAGCCGGACAACGGGGTAGCCGATCACATAGCCGATCAGCGTTGCCCCCGCGACCGCCAGCAGCGCCGCCAAGGCAAAGGGAACGTGGGCACGGATGACCAAAAGCCCCGATACATAGGAGCCGATGGCCATAAACGCCGCCTGCCCCAGGCTGAACATACCGGTAAGCCCGGTCAGCACATAGATGCCGGATACGGCAATCAGCGTGATAAAAACCTGCGTAAGTACGTTGGATACAAGTGCATTCATTGTGTGATATCCTCCTTACGCTTTTTCCTGAACGTTGCTGCCGGCAATGCCCTGGGGACGAATCAGCAGGAAAACCAGCATAACAGCGAATACGGCAATGGTAGAATAACCGGAACCCAGTGCAGCCAGCAGAAGGGTTTCCAGAATCCCCAGCAGCAGCGCGCCGATGACGGCGCCGGTCAGGCTGCCCAAGCCGCCGATGACCGAGGCGATAAAGCCCTTGACGACAAGGCTGCCCAAGGTGGGGTACAGGGTGTACTTGATACCCAAAAACACGCCTGCGATGCCGGCCAGAATGCCGGAAATGACAAAGGCGAGCTGGATGATGCGGGTGGAGTCGATGCCCATCAGCTGGGCGGTGTCGCGGTCAAAGGAAACCGCGCGCAGCGCACGACCCAGACGGGTTTTCTGGATGACATACGCCAGAACGATCAGCGCCACGGCACTGATGCCGAACATCATTAAATCGCCGGTGGAAACGACCAGCATTGCCACATTGACGGTGGGGTTTTTAAAAAAGGAAGGGAAGTTGAAGAAATTGGAGCCTGCCTTGATGGTGACAAGACCCTCGTACAAGGTGCCCAGCGTGATGGAGGACACAAAGAAATAGGTGGGTGCCGAGTGGTTTTTCAAAATGCGGCGGAAACCGACAAACTCGCCGAACAGCGAAATCAGCGCGCCTGCCAGACCCGCAATCAGCAGGGTGGGAACCAGCCCCATCCCCTTGCTGGAAACCAGAAAGTAGGCGATAAATGCTGCCGCTGTCATAGTGGCACCATGGGAGAAGTTGGAAAACTTTAAAACGTTGAAAATCAGCGCAAAGCCGGTGGCGATCAATGCGTAGATCGAGCCGGTTGCAATGCCGTTTATGATGACTTGCAGCGACATAACTTGATTTGCCTCCTAGAAAAAAGCAGGCAGCCCCGCCAAGGCGGTACAGATCCGCGGGGCTGCCTGTTCAGATGTTACGGATAAAGTGCGCGCAGACGTTGGTTAGCCGGCAAACTGCTCCAGCATAACGGGAGTCTGGTTGTCGTAGGTGTACATATACATACTCATACCGGTAGGCATATGGGTGGTGGGGTCGATGGTGATCTTGCCGGTGACGCCCTCGTAGCTCAGGTTCTCCAGCGCGTCGTGCAGGGCAGTGTAGTCGGTGCCGACCTTGGCGATGCAGTCCGCGGCAGCCATCACGATGTCGTAGCCCAGGAAGTACTTGTTGGGGGCGCTGACGTCGTTCTGAATCTCAGCAATCTTGGCGGCAATGGTTTCGTCCTCGGTGTTGATGTTGTTGATGTAGTAAATGTTGGAGCAGTCGCCGCCGTAGGTGGTGTTGAAGCCGGGTGCGCCGTCCAGACCGGTGATGATCTTGCCCTTGTAGCCCAGCTCGGTAGCGGCGGTTTCAATGGCAACCAGCTGCTGGGTGTAGTTGGGGCAGTAGATGGCGTCCACATTGGCGTTGACCAGGGGCAGCAGCAGGGTCTTGTAGTCGGTGTCGGCAGCGCCGTAGGCAACGATCATGCTGTCGTCCACGGTGATGTTGTCCTCAGTAAGGCGATCCACAAAGGGAGCCAGCAGGGAAACGGAGTAAGCGTTCTCCTGATTGTACAGGATGCCAAAGGTCTTGTAGCCGTTCTTTACGGCAAAGGCTGCCATAATGTCGCCCTGCGTGGTGGCGCTGGGCTGCAAAGCAAACATATTCTTGTAGGGAACGCCCTCGCTCTTGGTCTGGCAGGCGGGGTCCATGGCCAGGCCGACAACGGGTACGTCATAGCCCTCGGAGGTTTCCTTGATGGCGTTGGCGATGTTGGCAACCGGGGGTCCGACGATCAGGGAAACCTGATCCACGGTCACGGCGGTGATGTAGGAGTTGACAGCCTCGGTGACGTCGCCCTTGGTGTCGTAGGTGTTCATTACGATCTTTTTGCCGTTGATGCCGCCGTTGGCGTTGATTTCATCGACGGCAGCCTGTGCGCCCTTCTGGACGGACAGACCCAAGCCGGAGGTGTTGCCGGTGATGTCCTGCAGGCAGCCGATCAGAATCTCGCCGTCGTCGGCAGCTGCTGCAGAGGAAGCAGCGGGGGCAACCGTGCTGGTGGAGGAAGCGCCGGAGACTGCGGCGCTGGCAGAGCGTCTGGCCGCGCAGTATGCCTGCGTGGAATACCGCCCCTGCGCGGGATGTCGGGAGTAAGAAGCATGGAACAGGAATCGCAAATGATACAGGGGACCGTTCTGGCGGTCATTTATCAGAATCCGGAAAACGGCTACTGCGTGCTGAAGGTCCGCACAGAGCAGGGCGAGGCCGTCACGGTCGTCGGCGTCATCCCCATGTGCGTCGTGGGCGAACGGCTGGCCATCGTCGGCCGCTGGACGCGCCACCAGTCGTTCGGGCAGCAGTTTGAGGCCGAGTTTTTAGAGCGCCTCATGCCGGAAACGACGAGCGAGATTCTGGCGTTTCTGTCTTCCCGCGCCGTCAAGGGCATCGGACCGAAGATGGCGGAGAAGATCGTCTCCCGCTTCGGCGAGAAGAGCCTGAACGTTTTGGAGCAGGACCCCATGCAGCTGACGCAGATCCCCGGCATCAGCGAAAAAAAGGCGCGGGAAATGTCCGAGAGCTTCCAGAAGCAGTCCGGCATCCGGCGCCTGATTGAATTTCTGACGATTTATCACCTGCCCGCCCAGCTTGCCGTGCGGCTCTACCGCGCCTACGGCGAGCTTGCGCAGGAGGCGCTGCACGACGACCCGTATCTGCTGACCGACAGCTATTACCGCGCGGATTTTTCGCAGGTCGACGCGTTTGCCATCGCCCTCGGCGTCAGCGCCGACGATGAGCGGCGCGTGGAAGCGGGTATTTTATTTGAATTATCCTATAATCTCGGTGCAGGCCATACGTTTATCCCGCAGGACAAGCTTCGCACAGCGACGTGCGCGCTGCTCGATCTGGACGGCGAGATGATCGACGCCGGGATGCTCCGCCTGCAGGAGCAGGGGCGGATGGAGCTGAGCCAGATCGCGGGGCTCACGGCCTGCTATCTGCCGGAGCTTTACGAGGCGGAAACCTACGTCTGCCGGAGGATTTTATCCATGGCGGACGGCGAATATCCCGAGCCTGGGCGAATCGACGATCTGGTCGCAGAAATTGAGAACCGGCAGGGCATCGATTACGCGCCGGAGCAGCGCAGCGCCATCCGCGCGGCGGCCTCCCGGCAGCTTCTGATCGTGACCGGCGGCCCCGGCACGGGCAAAACGACGGTCATGTCCGGCATTCTGCGGCTGTTTGACGCGCTGCGGCTCAAGACGCAGCTGGCCGCGCCGACTGGCCGCGCCGCGAAGCGGCTTTCCGAGGTGACGGGCCGTGAGGCCTCGACCATCCACCGGCTTCTGGAGGCGCAGTTCGACGAGACGACGGGCCGCATGGCCTTTTTCCACGACGAGGACGCGCCGCTTGCCTGCGACGCGATGATCGTGGATGAAACCTCCATGGTGGACCTGCAGCTCATGGCGTCGCTTTTAAAGGCGCTCAAGCCCGGCTGCCGCCTGCTGCTGGTCGGCGACCCGGATCAGCTGCCGCCGGTCGGCGCGGGAAACGTGTTTTCCGACCTCATCCGCAGCGGCGTGGTACAGACCGTCCGTCTGACGGAAATTTTCCGGCAGGCGCAGCGGAGCCTGATCGTCATGAACGCCCACGCGGTCAATCAGGGCGAGCTGCCCGTGCTCACGGCGACGGACCGGGACTTTTTCTTCCTGCGCCGCCGCGACCCGGCGGCAGCCGTGAAGACCATACAGGAGCTTTGCCAGACGCGGCTGCCGAAAAACATGGGCATCCAGCCGTCCGACATTCAGGTGCTCAGCCCCAGCCGCAAGCACGAGACGGGCACAAAGGCGCTGAATCTTGCGCTGCAGGCCGTGCTGAATCCGCCTGCGGAGGGCAAAAAAGAAAAAAAACACGGAGATTTTTCCTTCCGAACCGGCGATCGGGTAATGCAAATCCGGAATAACTATGATATAATGTGGAAACGGGCCGACGGGCTTGGCGCGGGAACCGGCATATTCAACGGCGATATCGGCACGGTCACAGACATCGACTTTCAGGAAGAGACGATGACCATCCAGTTTGACGACCGGACGGCGGAATACGCCTTCGATATGCTCTCCGAGCTGGAACCGGCCTACGCCATGACCGTTCATAAAAGTCAGGGCAGCGAGTACCGCGCGGTCATCCTGTCGCTCTGCGGCGGGCCGCAGATGCTCCTGACGCGCAGCGTGTTATATACCGCCATCACCCGGGCCCGCGAGCTTTTGATCATCGTTGGCAACGAGGAAACTGTCGCCGCCATGACCCGCAACGACCGCCGCCAGCGGCGCTATTCCGGTCTAAAGCTCCGGCTGGAGGGCAAGGCATGAGTGTGCTTTCATGGCTTCTCGACCTGCTCTACCCGCCCAAATGCGTGCTCTGCCGGAAGCTCCTGACAGGCAAAGGCCCGGTGTGCCCGCACTGCATGGACAAGCTTCCGGAGTTTGACGGCGCAGCGCCGTCCGTGCGCTTTACGAGCGGCGGCACGGTCAGCTTTTTCTATGAAGGGCAGCTGCGCGAGTCGTTCCTGCGCTTCAAATTCGGCGGATACGCGTTTTACGCGCAGACCTACGGCGCATGGATGGCCCACACGATCCGCGACAGGCTTGCGGGGAAATTCGACGTGCTCACATGGGCGCCGGTCAGCCGGGCAAGGAAACGCAAACGCGGCTATGACCAGTCGGCGCTTCTGTGCCGCGAGATCGGGACGCAGCTCAGGCTCGAACCCATACAGACGCTCCGGAAGATCAAGGACCCGCCCGCGCAGTCCACGCTTGCAGACGCCGCCCAGCGGCGCGCGAATGTCTCCGGCGCGTACCAGGCCGAGCAGCCAGAGCGCTTTGCGGGAAAGCGCGTTCTGATCATCGACGATATTGTAACGACCGGCGCAACGCTGGCAGAGTGCAGCCGCACGCTGCTGCAGGCGGGCGCGTCGGACGTGGTTTACGCGGCATTTGCCGCGCCGAGAAAACAAGACTGAAGGATACAACGCTATGAAATTGATTCGTGATATCGGCATCGACCTTGGCACGGCAAACGTGCTCTGCTATGTGGAGGGGCGCGGCATCGTCCTGCGCGAACCGTCGGTCGTGGCCGTGGACAAGAATACCGGCAAGGTTTTGCAGGTCGGCGCGGCTGCGCGCAATATGCTTGGCCGCACCCCCGGCAACATCGTCGCCGTGCGCCCGCTGCGCGACGGCGTTATCAGCGACTATGAAATGACGGAGAAAATGCTTGAGCAGTTTCTCAAGAAGATCAACAAATTCACGCTCGTCAAGCCCCGCGTGATCGTCTCCGTCCCGTCCGGCATCACCGAGGTCGAGGAACGCGCGGTCATTCAGGCCGCCATGGAGGCCGGCGCGCGCCGCGTCTATCTGATCGAGGAGCCGTTCGCTGCCGCGCTTGGCGCGAAGCTGGCGATCTCCGGGCCGGAGGGCCATATGGTCGTCGATATCGGCGGCGGCACGACGGATATCGCCGTTCTGAGTCTGAACGGCATTGCGACGTCCTCTTCCATCAAGGTCGCGGGCGACACGTTTGACGAGGCCGTTGCGGCCTATATGCGCAAGCACTACGGGATGCTCATCGGTCTGAACACGGCGGAGGAGGTCAAGATCACCATCGGCTGCGTATACCCGCGCCCGCAGGAGCTTTCCATGCTCGTCAAGGGCCGCGACGCAAAGACGGGTCTTCCGAACGAGGTGACGATCTCATCCACGGAAATGCTCGATGCGTTCAAGCGCCCGGCGCGGCAGATCGTCGACGAGGTGCTCGCCGTTTTGGAGCATTCCTCGCCGGAGCTGGTAGCCGATATCGCGCAGACCGGCATCGTCCTCACCGGCGGCGGCAGCCTGCTCTACGGCTTTGACAAGCTCATTTCCGAGCGCACGGAGATCGCCTGCTCCATCGCGGACGATGCGGACTCCTGCGTGGCCAACGGCTGCGGCCGGAGCCTGCAATGGATCAGCTCCATGCAGGAGGGCACGATCAATCTGGCCCGCCGCAAGCTGATGAAGGAGCAATAATTCAATTAGGGTGTATCTGAAAACTCCCAACGCACCCGGACAGCGGGCCTTTTTGCGGTG
>OIZB01001621.1_pt1 | contig 11492 bp, 8 predicted proteins | sample 1588401 | NCBI WGS metagenome assembly OIZB01 (sample SAMN03283270) | human gut metagenome | biome: human-associated habitat; material: feces | host: Homo sapiens | place: USA | collected 2013
TTGACATGAAGGAATTTATCGCAGGACTGGTACTGACACTGGTGATCGGCGGCATTGGAATTGCCATCGAAATGCAGGAGCGGGAGGAGGTGAAGTATATCAATGCCGATTGCAATTGAAATGTTTCTGGCGGGTGTCGCTTGCGGCGTAGAGCTGCTGGCACTGGTTAAGAAGAGTAAGTAAAAATTCTGTTTGCGGGAGGCTTGGCATGACGCTGAGCCTCTTTTTTTAGAGCAAGATCGGAGGAAAATCATGCAAAAATTACGCTCTATTGCAACTATTTCAAATGCTGCAATGCCGTCAGATCTCAAATCATATCTGGTGCAGAAAATGGAAAACATCGAAAAAACCTATCACTGTGACATGGGTGATATCCTTTCTGTAATTCTCTTAGAAAAACAGGAGAAATCCTATCTGCTCGACAAAGGTTTGGAATTCTATGAGATCCTTTCTTTTTCCCATGCTGACTGGATCCACACTGTCTGGGCATCTTCGGACGGATACAGCGAGGATATCTACATCCCATTTTCCACAGAAGCACAGAAACTTGTGGAAAGAAGGTGCTGCTGATGTTTTCAGAAAACCGCTATCTGACAAAAAGAATCCATGAGGAACTACCGCTTTTTCTGCAATTATTTCTCTGGAACTGCATTGCAGAACTGCCTGTTCCAAAGGATTATCTGCAAATATTTCGACTTTCCGGAGCAGGCAGTCAGCAGATCGTTTTGCATTGTCAGGAAGTGCCGCCTTATGAAAAACACTATCAGTTTGCCGTGCCGTTTTCGTCGGTCACAGCGAAAATCTATGTAATTGCAGAATATGATGCAAACCAAAAGCCCTATGCCACCATGCTGTTTGCAGAAGAATACTAAATGCTTTTCTGCCCTTTTCAAGAAAAGCCCGAAGAACATTCTGTTATACTTTTCAAAGGAGGCGGTTTTATGCCATATACCGGTCATGTGCGAAAGCGGACGACCAAATCCGGGATCACAACCTATCAGGTCATCGTGGAAGAAGAATCCTCTTTTGCCAACGGAAAACGCAAACGCTATTACAAAACCATTCAGTGCGGGAAAAAACAAGCAGAAAAAGTCATGCGGGATATGATCCATGAACTGGAAACCAGAACTTTTGTCAAAGACAATCGGATCACGGTTCGGGATTTCATGCACCAGTGGCTGGAGATCTATGTGAAAAATCAGCTTTCCCCTACCACTGTACAGCACTACATCGATCAGACGGAAAAGTACATCATTCCACAATTTGGAGACACCTGTTTGCAGCAACTAAAAAACATTGACATTCAGAAATGGATCTTTTCCCTGCAAAAGGCATCTCCCAGAACCGGAAAGCCGCTTTCGCCCAAGACGATCAAAAACATCTTGTTGAATCTCTCGGCGGCAATGAAAAAGGCAGTCATGCTGGAACTGATTCCAAAGAATCCCTGTGACGATCTCACGCTGCCCAAGCTGGAACATTGCCAACCGGAAGTGTACAGCATGGAAGAAGTGGAGACCCTGCTGCAATGTGCCAGAAACACTGCTCTTTACCTGCCGCTGATGATCGAGATTTGTTTGGGTCTGCGGCGTGGAGAACTGCTCGCACTGCGGTGGCATCATGTGAATTTTCAAACCGGCTGTCTCACTGTCGAAGAAAATCTGGTAACTGTCAACAATCAAACGATCACCAAAGCCCCGAAAACACAGAGCGGCAGACGGGAGATTCAGATTCCCGGAACGCTGCTGCGGCTGTTGAAAAACACCAAAGCAGAACGCCACGCCGGACAAAATGATTACATCGTCTGCCAGGAGGACGGCTCTCCCTACAAAAGCGATTCCTTTTCCATGAAGTTTCGGCGATTTCTGAAAGCGAATGATCTGAAACACATTCGGTTTCATGACCTTCGGCATATCAATGCCACGATCATGCTTTCGCTTGGCATCTCTCCCAAGGTCGCACAAGAGCGGCTGGGACATTCCAGCTATCAGATCACCATGGACATTTACAGCCATGTGCTGAAAAAAGTCGAGCAGGAAGCCGCCGACAAGCTGGATGCTGCTCTGTTTGAACAGAACCCTGCATAAGAAAAATACCTGGAATTCCAACAACGGGATTCCAGGTATTTTTTTCGGAAATGGAAGAAGATTTTATAGAGAGTTTGGGGAAGGGTATCACTTTTTTCACTGAGTGGGGTGGTGAGGAAAGTGATGCGATTTTTTAATTTTTTTGTGGAATTGGAGGAACATCATTTTCAAATAATTCTGTCAATGATCCAACATTCTTTGCAGAAACCCATTGGCTCATTCCAGAAGTCCACACTAGACTTTCTGACGTTAATGTACCAGAGGATATCATTTGCTTTAGTACTACAATATTATAAGGTCCCATTGCTTTTCCATCTACTACAACATAATACATCAATATTGGAACAGGCGGCGGAGTCATTTCATTCAATTGATTGCCTCCGTCCATCATTCGATGCATTGTACCAACAATATTTTGTCCCACTGCACTTCCAACGGCTAATCCAGCTGCCATAGCAGCCGGATTAAAACCATTTCCATTAAAATCTACTGTTCCAACACCATTTGCATTCATTTTTCCCAACGCTTCCGCACCTGCAATTCCAACTTTTGCTTGTTCTTCTACTTGAAACGATGCGAAATGTTCGCTCTGTGTTTGCTTGTGCCGTGCATACTGTGCTTCATTGCGTTGAATTCGTAACGACTCCCCATAATCTTCCATATCAATGCGTTGCTTTTCCTGAATATTTTTTATTTCGGCAGCAGTCTGTGCTTTAACTGTTGCAGTAGTTACATTTTGAGTAATTGCCATCAGTTTTGCATATCCATCACTTGACTTGTCAATCTCAATAGTTCTGATATCAACACTACTTACAATAACACCAAAATCTTCCTTCATTCGTTGTATGATATCGTATTCCACAGCATCGTTGATTTGAGAAATTTTTGTTTCTAATTGAATTACTGGAACATCATGTACGGCTGGTGCATTAGCGACAATATCCTTAATATACCGATTTATAGAAGAACGAATTTGCATTTGAAAGTCTTCTAAACGAAAAGTACTTAACTTATGCAGTCTTATAAATTCTCTATAATCTGCAATTCGAAAGTTAATCGTTCCCCGAACTGCTACTGGGACAGAAAAATCGGGAAAGCGAGGATCATAGACATCAAAAAATGGTACGCCAAATGAAACTTGAATTAGCCTTGCCAAGTTGATAAAATACACTTCTGCCTGAAATGGTGTGCCACCTTCATAAATAAGTCCTACAATACTCGAAAGTATTGGCAAATTGGCAGTTTGAATTCGTTGATCAAACGGACCTTCTATAAAATCCTGAAAAATACCATTTTTTTGTTTGTAGACAAAAACAGCAACCTCTCCCTCTTTTACCCGAAGAGAAGAACCCCAACGAATTGCATTTTCCCGATTGTTTTTTTCAGACTGTAAACCTAACGGATGCCATTTCCAAATTAGATAAGATGGCTCATCGCAACGAATTTCATCTATAAAGCCACCAGTTTTATTTGATTTTTTAAATAGCGACATACGAGACTCCTTTTTCATTTCCAATTACGAACATAAATATACATGATGTCAAAACCTTCATAGCAAACTGTCAAATCATTTCCTGATTTATCTGTAGCATAAAACGATTTATCATGTCTATCATAATCATAATCGTATCCGACTTCCAAACATCTATCAATATAATCATTGAACTCATCAATTGAAGTATTGGCAACATAAACCGTGAATGTATCACTGCCATTTGAACTAATGTTTCCTTTAAAATCATCTATTGTTGGCAGTGTCGATACTATTCCAGTTGTAGGCCACTTAGCATCTTTCATATCTATTGGTGCTTCTAATGATATATCAATATATTTTCCCTTACTATCAAAGTTTAAATACAATTGATATCCATCCTTATTATAAGCATAATAGTAATTTTCATCTGTATCAATATCAACAGTAAAACCCTCTTGTTTACATGATTCCACATATGCTTCATATTGTGTTTTACTTGATTGATAAATTTCTATATTAAAATAATCGTCCTGGTTCACTTGAATTTCACCATATTCAGATTCTGGCTTTGGCAAGTATTCACTCAATCCGTTTGTAGGCCAATCATATTTATTATTATAATTTTTATCGTCATAATAGCTATGATGATCTTCTTCAGTCATTTTACTGTAAAAGGTACCGTTTTTCACAAAAACAACCGCCGTGCTAATCAGGTATACTATTAAAAAAACAACAATAGAACTTACGATAATAACAGAATATGCTTTACTACTGCGTTCTATTTCATTTTCCTTTTTTCGAAACATTCTAAAAAATATAACTGTATCACAAATAATACTAATTAATAGCATTAAAATATATGGTGATATATCATCAACTGCATATTTTTTTGAACACAAAGGAATCATAAGTGCAATAGATAATATCATTCCAATCGACAAAACAGCCTTTGGCAAACTAGAACATTTTTTCACAACTATAGGCATAAAAATAGCTCCTGAAATTAAAAGAGCAATCAGACCTAATTGATAGCCATTTGTTCCAACATTATCTAAATCAATTCTACACAAAGGAATTAAAATAAGAACACTGATTAACCATCCCCAAACAACTACTAAATGTGGAATATCAGATGCAATTTCAGATATTATTTCACCTATGCTCTTAATTTTACTTACCTTTTCTTGGTGCTTTTCTTTTCGTATTTTTTCATGTTGATACTGTACTCTTCGACTTTTATTATCATTTATTTTTTTAGTCGAAATATCATAAATTTCTTGTATCTTCAAAAATTCAGGTGAATTTTTGAAGATCAAACAAGCTTTTTGATAAGTTTGTTCTATTTTAGCTTCCCATGCCTCAGAAATTGGATTTTTTGTTTCTTCACCAATATTAGACGATGCCAAAATCATAAATTCCAGCATATCTTCGATTGTATTTGGAATTGGAAAATTCCTTATAATTGTAATTTTCTTTTGTGTTGATTCCGCCTGTATCAGTTGTGCAGTAAACGCATTAACTGTACTTGAAATTTTTGTACCTCTTAACTCATAACCACAAGATGGACATTTAGCAGTAAATGATTTCAAAACTTCACCGCAATTGGGACATTTATGCAATTCACCATCATATACAGATTTTCGCTGATTAAAATCAGTCGAAGACCCACACTCAAAGCAAAATTTTGCACCATCATTTAATTTTGCGCCGCATTTTGTACAAAAGCCCATATCTAACATTTCACCTCAATTACATTTTTTTATTGCATCACAAATATCTCCAATATTACAATTCAAATAATTGCATATCCGCAAAAGAACCGAAAGAGCAACTTCCTCATTACGGCGCAGTTTTGTCATTGTTCCCGTTGCAATACATAAATCTCTTCTTAATTTAACTGGGGATATTTCCTTTTCAACAAGTAATATCCACAGTTTTTTATAACTTATTTCTATGTCAAATTCCTCCTTAGGAAATATTTATTTAAGTATACAACTTTACAATGTAAATGTCAATATACTTGAGCAAATTTCTCAATTTCTTGCGAAAAAGAAAGCACATCACTTTTTTCACCAAACAAATCAAAACCCAGTGATGCAAGTGATGTGGTTTTCACAACCATCTTCAATTTCCAGAAAAGGCAGCACTCTAACCTTCAATTTTAATGTCAAACTCCCACTCCGCCAACAAAATTAAAAAAGTTGTAGGCATCCAGAACTTTTCGGACGTTTTCAGTCCCATCCTATCAAAAATGGGCATTCTGACATTTCACGCCGACGGATTCGCCGACGAGTGCGAGCCATTGCCGACCTGGCAGTTTTCAAGTCAAAAAAAATGAGCCGAGAAAACTCGACTCACAAGGATTGACAAAAAGCATTCATCATGATATAATAAAAAAAGAACATTCAGGCAAATCAACAGCTAAACTTGCACCTCCAGCTGTTTCACTTGCTTGAATGTTCTTTTCCATTTGGTTGCGGGAGCCAGATTTGAACTGACGACCTTCGGGTTATGAGCCCGACGAGCTACCGAGCTGCTCCATCCCGCGATATATTTCGTCTGCACCTCTCGTGCCGACTTGTATAGTATACCACAATTCAGCACACTTGTCAACTAAAAATCAGAATTTCAAAATAAAGCAATGCTTTATGTATGTTATACAAAATAATCAAAAGTATAATCAGCATTATTCAATCTAAAAAGCACATTGATTCAAATAAAACAAATCCTTTTAGTTTGAACTGACACTGCACCATGCCCCAATTGTCTCAGTCTAAAACCCCTCAGCCATTTTTCATTGACTTTTCTGTATATACATTAGGAATGCCATATATACATTATAATGTCAACGCCCTTAGAAACGCCACCGGGCTAACCCTGCATCAGCTCTTCCGTACCTCCAGCCCTTTATAAGCCGTCACGCCCATTCTGCTTTGCAATCCTCGCCGCAGACGTTCCCGACGCATTCCTGTGAAAAAATCTACGAACTGATTTCTCATTTTCATTTTCAGTTTGTGCAATCCCACAAAATTCAAAAAATGGCGTTTTTCCCTTGACAAATGCGGTCAGAAGTTGTATACTATCAAGAGGGTTAGAGCGTTCTAACTCTTCTGTTTTTACAATAGGTTAGCTTTTTCTAACAAATTTTGCTTGTTTCTGCTTTTGCATAAACAGGCGATCGCATTCGGAAAAAGGAGGAAAACTGGTATGATGCCGCTGATGTTTGCAAACCCTGGTGATGAAGTTACCATCAAAAAGGTTGGCGGAAGTGCCGAGACCAAAAAGCACCTGGAAGATCTGGGCTTTGTGGTTGGCGGAACACTTACGGTGGTGAATTCCGGCAGCGGAAATCTCATCGTCAATGTCAAAGAGACTCGTATTGCCATTACCAAAGAAATGGCTGCAAAAATTATGATATAAGAGGAGGAATTCAACAATGGCTACATTAAAAGACGCCAAAATCGGACAGACCGTCCGGGTAAAAAAACTGACCGGTGAGGGTGCTGTAAAGCGCCGCATTATGGACATGGGCATCACAAAGGGTGTTGAAGTCTACATCCGCAAGGTTGCTCCCCTGGGAGACCCGGTAGAAGTTACCGTAAGAGGTTACGAACTGTCCCTGCGGAAAGCAGATGCCGAACTGATCGAAGTGGAATAAAAAACCTGTGGATCTGCTGTTTCAGTAGATTCACCTCTTCATTTTACGGCAGAATTATTTTTTTGGTCACAAGTTAGTAACTACTAATTAGCAATCACTAACAGATAAAATGTACGAAAGGATTGAATCAAATGGGTATCAAAATCGCATTAGCCGGTAACCCGAACGCTGGTAAAACCACATTGTTCAACGCATTGACAGGTTCGAACCAGTTCGTTGGTAACTGGCCTGGTGTAACCGTAGAAAAAAAGGAAGGTAAGCTGAAAGGTCATAAAGATGTTATCATCACAGACCTGCCGGGTATCTACTCCCTTTCTCCGTACACCCTGGAAGAGGTTGTTGCCAGAAACTATCTGATCCAGGAACGTCCGGATGCCATTCTGAACATCATCGACGGTACCAACCTGGAACGTAACCTGTACCTCACCACACAGCTGGTAGAACTGGGCATTCCGGTAGTGGTAGCCATCAACATGATGGACATTGTCCGCAAGAACGGCGACCAGATCCGCATCGACCAGCTGGCAAAGGAACTGGGCTGCAAGGTTGTTGAGATCTCCGCACTGAAAGGCACCGGCATTGACGAGGCTGCCAAGGAGGCAATGAAGGCTGCTGAGAGCAAGGTTCCCATGGTACCGCAGCACAAGTTCGGCGGCTGTGTGGAACACGCTATTGCACATATCGAAGAGGCTTGCCTGCACGACCAGCCGGAAGAGCAGCAGAGATGGTATGCCATCAAGATCTTCGAGCGTGATGACAAGGTTCTGGAACAGCTGAACATTCCGGAGGCTACCAAAAAGCACGTTGAACAGGATATCGAGGCTGCCGAAAAGGAAATGGACGACGACGCAGAGAGCATCATCACCAACGAGCGTTATCTGTACATCGCATCCATCATCAAGGACTGCCTGAAGAAGAAGAAGACCGGCATGACAACATCGGATAAGATCGACAAGATCGTTACCAACCGTTGGCTGGGTCTGCCGATCTTCGCAGTTATCATGTTCCTGGTTTACTACATCTCCATGGTTACCGTTGGTTCTGCCGCAACAGACTGGGCAAACGACGGACTGTTCGGCGATGGCTGGCACCTGCTGGGCATCGGCACAAGCTCTTATAATGATGCAGCAGATGAATACGGCGACACCAATGCCATTATTGACGGCTATGTGGCTTATCTGGGCGATCAGGGCGTGGATACCGCTGATCTGGAAAGCTACATCGACGCAGAAGCAGACACCTTTGACGGCGAAGCGGCAAAGGACATGATCCTGAACTATGAAAAGGATTACAACGCAGACTTCTCTTATGATGTAGAAGATGAAGAAACACTGGAAGTTACCACAGAAACCGCTTCCATGGACGACCTGACCACTGCAGCAGACGAATTCGCAAAGGGCGAACCGGATCCGGCAGATTATGGCGTATGGGTTCCGGGTATTCCGGTACTGATTGAAAAGGGACTGGACGCTGTTAACTGCGTAGACTGGCTGAAGGGTCTGGTTCTGGACGGTATCGTTGCCGGTGTTGGTGCAGTTCTGGGCTTCGTACCGCAGATGCTGGTACTGTTCATCCTGCTGGCAATCCTGGAAGCCTGCGGCTACATGGCTCGTATCGCATTCGTTATGGACCGTATCTTCCGTAAGTTCGGTCTGTCCGGTAAGTCCTTCATCCCGATCCTGGTCGGCACAGGCTGCGGCATCCCAGGCATCATGGCATCCAGAACCATCGAGAACGAACGTGACCGTCGTATGACCGTTATGACAACCACCTTTATCCCCTGCGGCGCTAAGCAGCCGTTTATCGCAATGATCGCCGGCGCAATCTTCGGCGGTTCTGCATGGATCGCAACCGGCGCATACTTCCTGGGCATGGCAGCGATCGTTGTTTCCGGTATCATTCTGAAGAAGACAAAGATGTTCGCCGGCGACCCGGCTCCGTTCGTTATGGAGCTGCCGGCATACCATATGCCGACTGTGGGCAACGTTCTCCGCTCCATGTGGGAACGTGGCTGGTCCTTCATTAAGAAGGCTGGTACCATCATCACCCTGTCCACCATCTTCGTTTGGTTCACTTCCTTCTTCGGCTGGGTAGACGGTTCCTTCGGTATGCTGACTGAGGACCAGATGAGCCACAGCATCCTGGCTTATATCGGTAAGGGTATCTGCTGGATCTTCGCTCCGCTGGGCTGGGGCGACTGGCAGGCAACTGTTGCAGCCGTAACCGGTCTGGTTGCAAAGGAAAACATCGTAGCAACTATGGGTATCCTGTACGGCGGCGGCGACGCTTCCGTGTATGCCAATCTGGCGCATGCCTTTACCGGTCTGGCTGGCAAGAACGAATTGCAGTATGAATGGCGAGTACAAGCGGATCTGGAAAATTCGACGTTTTATCCGAAGGGGGAGTTGATGATTGATGGCTCAAAGGAAGATTTCCCGTTTTGGATTGTGAATAATTCGAATGACAAATTGTCCGTTACGACTACTGATAAAAGTAGTAGTGATATGCAGTTAGGATATATAGATGACTGGGATCTAATGCAACATCCAACAGATTTTGGCTCGGATGTCCCTCTTCCTGTAAAGGGAGGATATCAGAAATATTTTGTGACATCTGTTAATTTAGGAATAATGGGGGGAGTTTCTTATAAAGGAGATTCTGATAAAAAAGGTGATGCTAATTCCTATAGTTTAGATGGAACCGGTGAGCAGTATTTTCTTAAGCTTACTGATAATCTAGAACAAAGGAATTTGAATGTGCAAGGCCGAGTATTTCGAATGCGTACATTTACCATGACAGCGGATTTAACTTCTGAGCTTGTTGTAAAAGAGTATCCTCTGTTATGTTTAAGTGAAGATGTTGAAATAAGTTCCGTATATTCAAAAGCTATTTATGCACAGCGTATCGATCGCCCTACTGGAATGATGAGTTTTGAAGGGGCTAAATCTTATCATAATCAGGCTGGGGAAGGCGCTTTTTATTCTTATTTACCAACTCCGGAAGATTTAGCCTTGCTTGCACAGATAGAAACAGGTATTTTCCAACCTGAATATGGAACTCCTTATTGGACTACAGAAGGTGCATATTGTTGGAATGGAACAAGTGTAGAAAAAGCAACAGACATAAGTCATGCGTATGTTCGTTGTGTTTATAAGAGTTATGAGTATGCTAATGAGATTAAATATTGAACTTATGAAACTATCAAACATATTCCTCTCGACCCTGGCAGTACTCCTATGCTGTACTGCCTGCTCCAAGGATGATGAATCATTTAAGGGGAAGGATGCGGATGCTTCGTTGAGCATTGCGGTCAAGGCGGCGGGGTCGGCCGTAACGAAAGGGTTTCACCCGAATGATGAGAATGAGTTGGCCGGAGAGGCCAAAGTAAATAACCTTTCGGTGCTCGTTTTCGACGAAAGCGGTGCACAGCTTATCGGCTACGGCTGGCAGGCAACCAACTCGGAAGGCGAGGCCTCTATCCTGAACGTGCCTGCTATGACCATGCGGGCACAGATCGTGATCGTTTCCAATACGCCGGAAAATTCGCTTGCCGGTGTTACGAGCTATTCCGATTTCGAATCCAAGCTGGCGCAACTTGCCGACCAGTCTCAGAGCAACCTGGTCATGAGCAGTCCGGTCATTACGACCCAAGCGCCCCTTGTCAAGGGAGACAATTATCTGGGATATGCATCGATGGGCAGTGAGAACATCAACGGTATCGCCGAACCAGTTGAAATCACCCGTCTTGCCGCCCGTCTTGACTTGGTCAATGTCAAGACCGATTTTACAAAAACACTCCTGCGCAACCGTACGGTGAGAGTGGAAGAAGTCACGATATTGAACCAGAGCACGGCATCCCGTTTTTTCAGCCGTGATTATTGGGGAGTGGTGATGGCGGCCGGACACCTCGGCAACAGCGGTGCGACAGCGTTGAACCGCGATATCGCTAACGGCTCTCCGATAAACGACACACCTTACGTGCACTACGTGATGGAAAACGATGGCTCTGAAGCCCCGACAGAAATACAGGTCAGAGCAACTTTGCTTGAAACGGACACGTATGAAGCGGAAACGAAAATATTCACCGCCGTGATCAACCGGAACGGTCTGGACAGAGGATATAATCACAACTACGTTAAACGCAACTATGTATATCGCCTGAATGTCACCTTCGGAGATACCAGCTTCGACGGCGACCACGAAAAAGATCCCAATATACCGATTCCGCCACGGCCGACTACCGGAGACCTGGATGTACAAGTCGAAGTGGTTAATT
>OIZB01001623.1_pt1 | contig 11487 bp, 10 predicted proteins | sample 1588401 | NCBI WGS metagenome assembly OIZB01 (sample SAMN03283270) | human gut metagenome | biome: human-associated habitat; material: feces | host: Homo sapiens | place: USA | collected 2013
AGCACCTGACTCTTAATCAGGGTGTCCAGGGTTCGAGTCCCTGAAGGTGTACCATACGGCCCGTTGGTCAAGTGGCCTAAGACTCCGGCCTCTCACGCCGGCAACATGGGTTCGAATCCCGTACGGGTCACCAAAGAAAACAGCGCGAAAGCGATGTAGAATATATATGGATTTAACGTTAAAAGCGTTAAAGATAGAGTCGGTGCCTATAACGATGAGGGTCCACCCGTTCCCATTCCGAACACGGTAGTTAAGCTCATTCGTGCTGACAATACTCGGAGGGCAGCCTCCCGGGAAGATAAGTCGACGCCGACATAAATTACCGCCCACTAATACTGGGCGGTAGTAACATTCCTCCTTAGCTCAGTCGGTAGAGCATGCGGCTGTTAACCGCAGGGTCGTTGGTTCGAGTCCAACAGGGGGAGCCAAAAAGAGCAGGGAGACACCAGTCTTCCTGCTCTTTTTCATTTTACTTGCTGACCCAAACCGTCGACCCTGCCACACACAGCCGCACCGGCTGTTAACTGGCTCGTAGCACCGCGCTGCCTGCGGCAGATGAAGCGGTGCTCTGAGCAGGAAGAAACAACGAGCATTGCGAAGCGCTCCAAGCGAGCAAGGCGACTATGTTTCTGACCGAAAGGGTCGTTGGTTCGAGTCCAACAGGGGGAGCCATCTCAGAAGCCTTGAGCCTCAACGGGTTCAGGGCTTTTTCTTTTTTTAAAACATCTCGAAATTCCCATGTGTCTAACGTTTTGTCTAACGCCTGTCTAACACTTTTTAGTTCTTTAATATGAATATCTTTCTCTATTTTTATATATTGATATTACTTTTGATTGCGATATGATTACTTTGACGAATAAAAGTTGATTTTCTGAATTTTTAATACTCTTGATATTGATGTTAATTTGTACTCTTGTATTACTGTTCGCGAGCTTTATCCGCCTTCTGTGCAAGCTCGTCTTCTATGTTGATAAATACTGGAATCCCTCAATTAGTTTCTGAATAGCAAACTGAGCAATAACAGTGACGAGCATACCTAAGGATTGTGGGTGTACTTTGTGATTGTCATTTGATAGCGAGAACTATAATTGCAACTACTAATAAGGGATTTCGTAAAACAGCAAAACCGGAGCCGGCACACATATTTACTTACCGATCTGCAAATTCGATTCAGGCTGCCTTATTCGATATAATAGTTGCAGAATATCAAAGGAGAAACGGCGGATGAAGCCAAACTATTATCTAACGATTGATACGGCAGAACGGAGGCTTATCATCGGGGGCTTGAATAACCTGCAGAGTAGGTTTATTGCAGCTGGACAGTTTACCGATGTTGTTGATGAACTACTACTCAAATTTGTAAACGCCAAGGTAGAAAAATTCAGGGCGTTTATACGGGATGACAGGAGATAACGATAATGACAAAATAAGAAAAGATGGGATGTATATACCGTCAGGCGGTGCCTTTTTACTCCGCTTTGTTGAACTTTGTAAAAAGTCCTCGTTAGGGACACCATAAGACCCGTTCATGGAAAAAGATTTGTTAATCAAATGCGGTTTGTCAAAAATTATGATAAAAGCGTGTATGTTTCGACACTTTGAATTGAAAAAACTAAATTTTTGCGCTATAATAAATAAAGCTGTTTGTGCTATATATTTGCCATCTAAAAGCGCCTAAAAGGAAAATTTAAAATGGTTAGATACAATAAGCCGTGGAAAATCCTAATTGATAGAGTATGACGAATGAGTATAAAGTCCGATTTATCGGACACGGATTTTGTTATAATTAGAATGGGTGTAGAAAATGGAGCTTATAAATAACACCACAAAGACTCTAAAAGACGATTTGTCAGTCGAAATCAAACAAGGCAGCAAACTGTCCATTGCGGCGGCTTGCTTCTCTATCTATGCTTTTCAGGAGCTGAAGGAGCGGCTCTCGCAGATTGAGGAACTCCGCTTCATTTTTACCTCTCCGACTTTCGTAACCGAAAAGGCTAAAAAGGAACGCCGTGAGTTCTACATCCCTCGCATGACCCGTGAAAGAAGCCTTTACGGAACAGAGTTTGAAATCAAACTTAGGAATGAGCTGACACAAAAAGCCATTGCACGAGAGTGTGCAGAGTGGATCAGACAGAAGGTCACTTTCAAATCAAATGTCAGCGACAAATCCATTCAGGGGCAAATCGTAGTTGACGGCGTTGGCTATACGCCCATCAACAACTTTACCACGGTTGAACTGGGTTGCGAAAAAGGCAATGTGATCAGCACCACAATCGTAAAGACGCAAATCTTCCTTTTGACGCTGATAATCTGAAATTGATTTGGTGCAATTTGCAATCTGCCATTTATAGTAGAATTTGCCACACATAAAATTATATGGAGGTGCAACATGATAGTAAATCAACCCCATGACGAGCAATTAGGAATCCAACTTATAAAGGCTCTCGAAAGCAACCAATTTAACCAACTCACCATTATGGTTGCATATGCAAAATTGAGCGGTGTGTATAGAGTTTCTCCCTATCTTGAGAAAATTCGGAATAACGGTGGCACAATCCGTTGTGTAGTCGGTATCGATCAGCAAAACACAACCTATGACGCGCTCAGCCAATTGTTAAATCTCGCAAACGAGATTTATATTTTCCATTCGGAAAGTGTTTCCGGCGCCAGCGCTTCCTGAACAATTCCGTAAAAGCAAGGCCGCAAAACCCGACGCTAAGAAATCTCCTACGCCGAAAAAGCCCATTCAGGTAGAATCGACCAAGGTGAGCAAAGAAGATAATACTTACCTTATCAGATTGGTACCGCGAGCAGGCGACCGATCAAAGCAGGTGCATTTCACTGTAGATCTTCTTAAAAAGTATTTTTGCCTGAAACCTGGAGATGGTATCCTTGTACAGGAAATGCTTGCGTCGGGGGCAGTTGGTGAAATCGAACACCGGCAAGTTGTTTTCAGCCAGCGAAATCGCAATGTAAAAATCGAATTGGCGGGGGCATCCATGCTTGATACAAACTATCCGGCAAACCCGGAAACAAGACCTGTTTTGATTCTCAAGAGGGTAAATGCCAATCTGTTCGTCTACATGATATTGTTGGCAGGCAATGAAGGTTACGACGCCATCAATACTAGGTTGAAAGCACTTCCTGCTGGTAGATCACTTCCGTATGAAGTTATAGACGAAAGTACGATGTTCTCTTTGTGGGACAACTGCCCAATTGTGTAAAAGAGTTATATGGCGCTGCCGGTTTTAACCGACAGCGCCATTTTCGTTATATAGGTTCATTTCTGAACAATTCGTTGTAAGAGGGAGCTTTTGAATTCTTCTTTTTTGGATCGGGCTTCTGAACGATGATAATATACTCATTGACGTTCTTAAAAAGGAAATTAGGCGGATAGGGATAACTACCAAAAATAGGCCTCTGAGAATTCGCAGATCCCCATCTTCCGCCAGTACCATCTTTGTTCCAGATGACTTGGTTAATAAGGGCAAATCCGCAAGACTGCAGAACTTTGGTCATATCTGTAGCCAGCGGGATTGTAAGAAGACCGTGTTCTTTTGTGTTTTGGTTAACATTTGCTGTAACAACACACATTTTTCTTCCGGGTTTTAACACGCGATAACATTCGGCAAAAACTTTTTGAAGTTCAACTAAAAAGTCGTCATAGTATTCAAAGCCGCCAATGTTTCCGTCGTACTCACCGTAATTGGCTTTATTCCAATAAGGCGGAGAAGTTACCACGATTCCTACGCTATCATCCTTGACAGAGCTCATATCACATGAGCTGGAATTTGATACATCATAATGACAATTATAACTGTTTTCGGGCAATACAGATTCACTCAATCTTCTCAAAGATTCGCTGTGATATACAGGGTTTGTTTCAAAGCCAATGTAAGAACGGTTATTTTGAAGGGCCACCCTTCCTGTGGTAGCCATTCCAGAAAAAGGATCTAAAACCGTTTCCCCAACAAATGAAAACATTCTGATTAAACGGTAAGGGATCTCGGGAGGATAAACCGCGGGGTGAATACTGTCACTGATGTTGGCAATGCTCCAAACTGTTTTTGTCCATTCCTTCCATTCTTCGCTGGTAAGTTTGGACGCTTCTTTTATTTCTGACGAAATGACATTCGACATTGTTATTTACCTCTTTTCGTTGTCTCGGTCACAATTAACCTGATTAAAATACCATTGCTCTACATGAGAAGCAAAATCATTCGGAAGATCTAAAGCTTCTATAATAAGCTTCTCGATTTTTCGAACAGTATCCATTGCTTCCCAGTGAGAATAATTAACGATTTTCTTTCCTGCGTTATAGGAAGCCGTTGGATGCCTCTTGATTTGTTCCGAATACTTTCTACCTAAAAAGCACAGTTCGGAGTACTGCGATTCCGTAAAGGAATCCTTACCAATTCTAAAGTCCGATAAGAATGAGGCATTAAAGTGGAAGCCGTCACCTATTGCACTCCAAAACCAATAAGCAATTCGGTTGCTGAGCACAGCGATACAAAAGTCACGACTCTCACGATCAGGTAGATGATAAATTCTTGTAGCGCCCGACATATATGGCTTCTCGTTTTCATCAACTGACGGTGGAATATGGTCGTATGCGCAAAGCCAATTGTATGCCGTGCCATTTACAATTAGCGGGTGACCACTGTTGCTATGTTCAAAAAGTGAATATAAATTTGAACTTCCCGCGCTAATGCGTTCACAGCATACTTTTTCAATGCTATTTGAAATTTTCGGCACATACTTTGAAATTGACATTCCAGAAATGTTGCAGAGAGTATAATCTGTGAATAAACGGGTGCGATTTGCTGATGTCCATCGCTGTAAATTGGTTGTGAAAATACCGGTTGTTGATTTGGTGCTTTGTCTAAACAAAATCGTGTTACGTGTTTTGACCTGATCTCCAAACAATGAATCTGGGCTTCTATCGTAATTCATAAAAGTCCATGTTGCGCTATCGGTTTGAATTTCATTTCGAAGACGAACAAATTCGCGTCCTTGCGAGTAGCAAATGGAGAGCGGAAGAATCAGGGCTGAACAGCTGCGATTCGATGAATAAGCTATCATATTATCCACAAAAGGAACGAACATATTTGATTCTCGACCTTCGGTAACGTATGGGGGATTTCCTACTATACAATCAAAATGCTGAGGGAAAACCGAGCTCCGGGCCGATATTTCTTGCAAATGAGTAGCATCACCAATAAATATGGATTTATCAATTACCTTCCAGACTTCATTTATTTTTGCTATGGCATCCTCATAGTGATCCAAATAGTATTGTAAAAACACTGCTTTACAACAGTCTACAGCAGCAGGACTAATATCGACGCCCCATATACAACGATCAAGAATACGCATAGATGTGCCAAGGTCGTGATTTTTGTTTTTTTGATATTCCATATGGCAAAGGCTCTGGATCAAGAAAACCCCAGTTCCGCAACTGCAATCTAACACAGAAGGCATATCAGTTTCAGATAAAGCGGTATCAACACATTGCGAAACAATGAAATTCGCTACATCGAGTGGCGTATAGTAAATACCGCTATCTTTTTTCTTGCTATTAGAATTTCTCGTACCACGAGACACTTTAACGTTGAAGTATACATCTGTGTCATATTCCAATGCTTCAAGAGCATAATTAATCAACTCGAGATAATCCGGTTCTTGATCAATGTGAGATAGTTCATTTAGAGCACCTGCAAGTTCTAGGGTTTGAAGATTATCATTAAAACTTAACTCAAAAATATTGAGATCATTCATTTTAATAGCCGAGAGAATATATTTTAAATTAATGGTCTCACAGGGGAAAGTGATATTTTTTGTGCGATAGAATATCAGACAAATAAGAATAATTTTTCTTGTTTCCTCAGCATTGAGATATATGCGTTCATTATCTGCGCACAAAACAACTCTGGCTTTTTGGATAATGTCTGCTAAAACGGTAATTCTAGTGTTAATGCCAGTTATATTCTTCCTGTTTCTCATCATTATCACCACCAATTAAAGACTGCTTCCGTTTGAAATAATTGAAAATACATCCTTCCAACGCGAATCGGTGATTTCATTTTCAACGCCAAAATCAATTAAGGATAGAAGGGTTTTGTGTTTCAATAAATATGCCATTTGCTTGCTCGAAAGCTGATTTCGATCGGCCGTAGCCAACTGCCTACATTCTTTTGCTTCGGAGTCATTCAAGCACAACACATGAATTATTGCCTCTATGTCAGTAGTATTAGGAGGAGCGTTGTTTTTGCCTCTTTCTATATTGCTTATATATTGCCCTGTTTTGTTGATCGCTGCAGCAACATCATCTTGTGTAAGTCCTGCAGCTTTTCTTTTTGCCTTCAAGAATCTGCCAAACTCTGTAGGTTTAATCAAAACAGAGCCCTCCTTTCAAATAAATAAATTTATTTATTTTATTATATATATATTGTTTGTGAAAGTCAATAGGATACAGAAAATTCATTTTTATTTTGCTATTAGTAATATAGCGGTATAGATGCAGAAAAGGAAAGAACTATTACTGCGAAATATGCACAATAGATAAATCGTCTAACATAAAAAGATTCTGATTGATATTTTTATAGTTTGATTTTATGTAGATTTTCGGCACATTCGATCTGAATTGAGATGTCTATCTCTAAAAACATGGTAATATTGGTTTATGAATACAGCAGTACATCCTACCGATCATCACTGACTGGCGGGTTGTACCACATTCATTCACTTTAAGGGCTTTGAGGTCAAAAACTTCCGTGGCACAGACAGCTACCTCTACCTTGAACAGATCGTTCTTTCCAGCAAGAAGCCGCCGATGGCAAAAATCGAGCTGGAGATTGGCTATAACAAGTCCATCAACCGTGAAACCCGTATTCTCGGCGTTGGTGACGACCTCTACTTTGTTTCGCAGGAAATGGAGCAGTACAAGGGATATACCATTTCGGAGATTTACCCGCTGCGCGGCACCGTGACCTTCACCAACGGCGAGGTTATCAAAGCCGGTGATGTGGTGGGCGATGTGTCCGAAAAGGATATGCGCCGCATTCAGATTCGTGAAACCATCCTCTCCCACTTTGAAAAGGAGGAAAAGCTCTTTAATATGGGCATCAAGTGCCTGTCCCTGTTCTTTATTGACGAAGTGGCAAAGTACCGCCAGTACGACGAAAACGGCGACGAGGTGCTTGGCGAATACGGCGTGATGTTTGAGCAGGAGTATCTTGCCATTCTGAACGAGTACATTACGATGTTTGACACGCCGTATCAGAAATATCTCAAATCCACTTGCAGCGATGTGAGCCGGGTACATAAAGGCTATTTCAGCATCGATAAGAAAACCGGGCGCAGCGTGGACAGCCAGCTCAAGCGTGGCAGCGAGTTCTCCGACGATATTTCCGCCTATGATCTGATCCTGAAAAACAAGGAACGACTGCTTTCCTTTGACGAGCCAACACGGTTTATTTTCTCCCACTCTGCACTGCGTGAAGGATGGGATAACCCGAATGTGTTCCAAATCTGCACTCTGAAGCACTCCGACAGCAACACGGCGAAGCGGCAGGAAGTCGGGCGTGGTCTGCGCCTTTGCGTCAATCAGGACGGCAACCGTATGGATGTGCAGAGCTGCGGCGACAGCGTTCACGAGATCAACACGCTGACGGTGGTCGCCAGCGAAAGCTACAAGACCTTTGTAGCAGACTTGCAGTCGGATATTAAGACCGTGCTTTATGACAGACCCACGGTTGCTACAAGCGAATACTTCAAGGGCAAATATGTCAAGTTGGACGATGTGCCGACGCTTATTGACGATGAAAAAGCCAATGCTATCGAGTTCTATCTCATTCAGAACGGCTATGTGGATATGAAGCGCAAGGTGACAGACAAGTACCGTCAGGATATTAAGAACGGAACCGTTGCAAAGCTGCCGGAGGAATTGGGGCCGATTGCAGACGGTATCCACACGCTCATTCAGGCGGTCTATGATGATAGTGTCCTCAAGGATATGTTCTCCGACGGTCACGAAACCAAGGTTAAAGATAACCCGCTTAACGAGAACTTTGCCAAGAAAGAGTTTCAGGCATTGTGGCGTGAGATCAACCATAAGTACGCTTATACCGTTGATTTTGACAGCGCCGAGCTGATCCGCAAGGCTATCGCTCATATTGACGAAAAGCTCTTTGTTTCCGAGCTGCAATACACGACCACCATCGGGCGGCAGAAAACAGAGATGAACGAGTATGAGATTGAGCGTGGAGCATCCTTCACCGGTGAAAAGACACGGACAAAGACGCTCAAACACGCTGAAACCAGTCAGATCAAGTACGATCTCATCGGAAAAATTGCAGAGGGCACCGTTCTGACACGGCGCACGGTTTCTGCTATCCTGCAAGGCATCCGTGTGGACAAGCTCTATATGTTCAAGAACAACCCGGAGGAGTTCATCACAAAGGTCATCCGGCTCATCAACGAACAGAAAGCCACGATGATCGTGGAGCATATTTCCTACGACACCATTGAGGGCGAATATGACAGCTCTATCTTTACGGCTGAAAAGGCAACACAGAGCTTTGATAAGGCATTTCTTGCAAAGAAAGCCATTCAGGACTGTGTGTTCACGGATGGATCGGCGGACAAGAGCATTGAGAGAAAATTTGCTGAAGATTTGGATGCGGCAGACGAGGTGTGCGTCTACGCCAAGCTGCCGAGAACCTTTCAAATCCCCACGCCGGTGGGCAACTATTCGCCGGACTGGGCAATTGCTTTCTATGAAGGTACGGTTAAGCACATTTTCTTCATAGCTGAAACGAAAGGCACAATGGAAAGTCTTGAGTTGCGTCCCATTGAGCAGGCGAAAATCTCTTGTGCAAAGAAGCTGTTTAACGAGATGTCCACAAGCAATGTGGTGTACCACGATGTAGACAATTACCAAAGTTTGCTAAATATTATGAATTCTATTTGAATACATGGGTCGGTCAGGGGACACCCTGATAAATACCGTTTTTTCAAGAATAGGAGTAAAAACGGTCTGCCTGCTAAAATAACGCATTGCAAAATTGAATACCAAAAAATGCAGAGGCGCAGCTTTTGGAGTGATCTGTTGGCTGCGTCTTTATTGCGCTTTGAAAAATATTTTAAGCCATTTGCAAAAAGCCCCTGCCCCAAAAGCACTCCTTATCTAGAGTAGCTGAGGAAAAATTTTTAATGAGAGAAAATATTTACGACCTCATTATTTTCTGGGCTATATTGATATCCCGAAAGCGCCGCTGACGGAGTATTATGTTACAGGAATTGCTGTGGAGTACATCCCGACATAAAAAGAGCAGGCCAGTCTTGCTCAAAAAAGAAGCACAAAACGAGTGTTCATAACTCAAATCTGTTATGAACACTCGTTCTGCGATGTTAGCACCAAACGGTGCGTAAATGCAGGGTGTTTGCACCAAAAGTTACTGCAAAATAATCTTATACTTTTGACGCAGACCAGCACATCTATTAGAGGCAATAATTCCATCATGTTGAAGACGTCCTGCTACCACGCCGGGGTGAATACCAATACTTCTAGCAAAGGCGACTATTTGAGCATCTGATGTGTATTTATTAGGTGCAAATCTACGGTAATCCTTTGACGGGATCAAATAGTTCTGCGCAAAATCGTCTGCCTCTGTCTCCAATCTAGCATCCATAACGCGCATTTCCTGAGAACTTGCACTAACAAAAACCGTCTTTGTTTTTTGTTGCAATACATGCTTGATCTCATGGAATAACGAGAACCAAAACGTGTCCGCGTAGGCGCGCCGATCATTCATTGCTAATACAACACGATCCTGTGCAATCCATTTTACAACTCCATTAATTCCAGAATTTTTAAGATGCGGGAGTAGCACGAAAGCTATACCGCACTCTGCAAATATGCTGCGCAGTCTTGGAAGGAACACATCCGGATCTTGTACAGTCATGCTTCTTATCTCTGGCAAATAAGATTTTAGTTTTTCTGCGCTAAACGGCTCAGTTTTAACTTGTTTTGCGAAATTAATAGCTGTTTGTAGCCACGCTTGTGCGTTCACGATATTCTTTTCTTCAATGTTACTAATACCCGTTCTGAAATTTGCCAAAAAGTCAGGTTGCGCTAAAATTCTAAGATCTGAAACAACTAAGTACCGACAAAGGTTTGTTATTTTTTCAGATACAGATCGTGTCGCGGGAAGTTTTGCGACTTTTTCGAAGAAAGAATAGTCAATCATCGAAACGACTACTGCTTGCTCGTCCAGTTCCTTTTGACGTTCAATTTCGATGACTTTTTCCTCGAATGCGGTTTGCAAATTCAACCAAAAATCAACACTGCTTCCAAGCATTGCAGATAGTTTTTTTGCAAGGTCATTTGATAGATTAATTTGACCACTTATCAATTTACTAAGTGTTTTTCCTGTCGTTCCCAACCGTGTTGCAAATTCATCTTGAGTAATCCCCATATCCTCAACGATTTCAGCAACGTAATATCCCGGATGGAACGCCATAATGTCACTATAATTTATAATGTTACTCATAATGGTTCGATACCTCCGTAACCAACACCACTTTTATTTTCTTGCACTGAGCTATAATGTCGCCACTCGTAATGGTATTGCCGTCGTCGTCACACGGAATCAATGCAACTCGGTATCCCGTATTCCCTAAGTATATGCTCCACTCGTGTTTGCGGTCGCCTTTCAGGGGATGAAAATGAAAAGGCGGGTAACTCGCAATATCTTGTAGCGATGTTGCTGCTTTGAATGCGTTTTCTGCAGCTTGCAGTTTTGTCTTCACCTGCTCAGGATATCTCCATTTGCTTTTGTACTTTGATGAAAACTGCTGCTCTGCAGTTTTGTTTTTATACAGAATTTCCATTCAAAAAACAGATCGCCTCTTTTCGTTACCTTTTCGGTAATGAAATTATAGCATCTTTTTTATGATTTGTAAATGGGTTTTTGAAAATTCCTATGTCATACCAGTATGTTTATCTTTATAATACAGTATGATGTGTACCATAAAACGGACATATCCGTTGTTACCGGCATCTGCGAATTACTTTATTATACCATCGACAATGCGCAATTCTTGCCGGTATTTGTCACTTACAGATATTTCTGCTCCAGTGTACCTCCGATCCGCAGATGGATCTCCAGCCGATCATCGTACACCACGATTCTGTCGGTGAGCTGGCGTAGCACCACCGCGTCTGTGGTGTCCATCTTTTCTCCGCTGTGGACATGCTCTCTGAATGCGTCCATCCAGTATTTCACTTCCGCGAATCGTCCTGCCGTTGCTTTGAGTTCTCGCTGTCGCTCCTGCAGCTCGTCCATCTGCTGGCTGTAGGAGGCAATTTTGACTTATGAGTCAATCATTATGGTTGCGGAGGCGGGACTTGAACCCACGACCTTTAGGGCATGAACCTAATGAGCTACCAACTGCTCCACTCCGCTATATAAAACAACAGCAAGC
>OIZB01001632.1_pt1 | contig 11430 bp, 9 predicted proteins | sample 1588401 | NCBI WGS metagenome assembly OIZB01 (sample SAMN03283270) | human gut metagenome | biome: human-associated habitat; material: feces | host: Homo sapiens | place: USA | collected 2013
GTGTTTATTATTGATCAAGTACATACTTTTTGAACCGAAAACAAGAAAAACGCTTATGGAGTGCTGACCAAAAGCGTTTTGTCTACAGTCTGAAGCGGACGCATTAGCGTCCGCCTTATTACTCGCTATTTAATTTCCGAACGACACTTCCACATCAGGGTTCTGCTCCTGCCACTTCTTCAAGCCGTCTTCCTGCGTGGGCGGGGTCATCGACCAGCCTACGTTCGAGGATGACGTGTCAGTGTTCTCGTCGGCAGTCTTAGGGGCTGCTGCGACTGTGTTTTCCGTTACGACAGGTTCTGTGCAGGATGCAACAGAAGAGTCTGCGTTCGTGAATACTTCATATGCTACGATGGTGTCATTCACATCCAGTCCACCCATGTTCACCGGGATTCTCTTTATTGCTACAGCACCAGCTACATGTCTGCTGTCCATGTAATTGTTATAATGTCCCTGGCTGTCATGCCATTTCTGGTGGATGAAGGATGCGCTCACTTCGCTAGGCTCTCCTGCCTGATAATTTTCTGCTGTGGTGGCACCTGCATGTTCATCATTTGCATTACATCTTTCTATTGCAAGATTGTACAGGTCTTCTGACCATGTCAGTTCGGGGATACCTGCTGCACTACGTTCGGCATTGACCATTGCAAATACCTGTTCTGCCATGGCTCTGTCGAAGTATGCACTTGTGTTTGCTGTGGTGGTTGTATTTCCAGTAGCACCATCACCGTGAGTTTTCATGAAGTTCTCAATCTGCTCCTCGGTGATACCGAATGTATCGTCTACTGTATTGCTTGCATATTGGTTTCCAGCAATACTGTTGCTGCCAGTGCTTGCAACGGTATTTACAGCAGGCTTTTCGGATACGATGTACTTGTCACTTACATAACCAGTGGTGTTATTCCAGTCAAAGCGATACCAGCCTGTCTGGTCACACTTTCCTGTCACGGTGATTTCCTGACTGGCTTTCAGGCTGCCAATTTTCTTACCATCGGTGCTGGGCAGGTCTCTGACATTTACTGCGGACTTTGCATACATGGTCTGGCTTACTTCTGAATAAGTATACCCTGTGTCAGCAGCTGTTGTGGTTTCTGTTACGACGGGTTCTGCTGTGGGTTCTACGGCAGGAGCAGTCTCTGTGGGAGCAGCTTCTGATTCTGTTGGAGTCTCAGCAGGCTCTACAGTTGGTTCTGCTGTCGGTTCTGCTACGGCTGCTTCTGTGGTTGTCATTTCAGTGGATTCTACAGAGGTGGTCTCTGTGCTGGCAGTTTCGTTACTGGTTGTCTCTTTACTGCCACATGCGGTCAGCATCAGTGCTGCGCAAAGGATTGCTGCTACGGCTTTCGCAGCGAGCTTGTGTGTTCTGTGTTTCATAGTTGGTTTTCCTCGCTTTCGTTGAGAGAATTTATTTCGAGCGATTAACTTTTTTTCACGTGATCGTTCTCTATCGTTCTTACATTATAGTCAATATATTAGGTATAGTCAAGAAATTAAGTATGATACTCTTTTTATAATATTTGATAGGAGGTTCAATCTAACAACATGATATCATACAAGCCTTTCTTTGACACCTTACTTCGTAAGAACATGACAGAATACGAGCTGATTTTTAAGCACGGTGTTTCCGCCAATACCATTCATCGCATGAAAAAGGGGGAAGCAATCACTACAAAGACACTCGATGTGCTCTGCTACATCCTCGATTGTCCTGTTTCTGACATTATTGAACATGATAAGACAAAGTAAAATCGACAGGAGCTAACGCCCCTGCCGTTTTTTTGTTTTATGAAAATCATTCGAAAACTACATCTTCATCTACGGAAATGCCATCTGCACCGATCTCATCAAATGCAAACGCCATGTCACCCTTCATTCTCATCAAGTAATATTTTCCATCATTTGCCATAAATTCGCTATAATGTGAATCATAGACATCGCCCGATTTAATCTTATTGGTGCTGGAAATCTCTATCCAGTTTTCCCTCTCTAAAGCCAATGTTTCCTTATCCACATTGTTTCCCGATGCATCTGTATAAACAGAAAAACCGTAGCGAGGTTTTGCAATACCGCCCTGCTCTGCCAATTTCGTATTTATTTCATTTATAATGTAATCCTTTGCAGCATTTACCTGATCCTGCACACTATTTAGGTAATCTGGGTCTAATTCCTCTCCACCTTCTGATGTAGTTCCACTAATTTCCCTATATGCATCATCAAGTGCTATCATTGCAATTGTATCACTATCTGTTGAATCGGATATGGAATTCTCTGCATCTTGTCTAAGTTCATCTTTATGTTGATGATAATACATCAAAACTTCATTTCTGTTGTTCCAATCCTCCTCTACCCATGAAATGATCTCTTCGTCGGTCATTTTCGATAACTCTGCAAATGTCTTGCTCTTTCTCGTGTCCAAATTAAGGTAAGTTCCATCCCCATACATCACATAAATGCTCGGCGTTTCTTCCTTGTCAATTGCCTCACAGGAATACCAGACACCTACTTCATTGTTTGTAAACAACTGGCTAAATGTGCCAACGTTTTCATTCTTTGTGTCAGCTTCTTTTTCTGTGTTTGTTCTTGCGCTGCCATTACTGCTGCTTGTAGTATCTTTGCTGCCGCAGGCAAACAAACTCAGAGAGAGAATCGCCATCATACTTACCATCATTAGTTTTCTTTTCATTAATTATTTCTCCTCATAAATAAGATTTTTTGTAGCTTTCTATATTATAGTCAATCTATTGAGTATAGTCAAGAAATTAAGTATATAAAACAACCACCTACAGCAATCAATCACTGTAGGTGGTCTTTATTACTCTGCTTCTACAAACGCATTCAGGGTGTTTTTCTCACGATTATAGTAATACACGTTGTCTGTCAGGAAATCATCCGCACTTACTTCTGTGCGGTTGACCTCACAAACCATCTGGTACAGTTCTTCTGCACTTGTGCTTCTGCTTTCGGGAACTATCAAAACTTCATGGACAGAACTGGGAAGGATGTAGAGGTTTGCATTTAATTTCTCTGCTACGATTTTCAGCACATCCTGATAAAGCATATTTACCGCACCGTAGTAATTCTGTTTATTGGTCATTATATACATCTGCCAGTCTGGATCCTGTACGATCTCCATCATCAGTTCCTCTGTACTCGCTGCCCGCCGTCTTGCATCCCTGTCTTCTTTCGTCTCAAATAAGATTCTTTGCAAAGGTGTCACGGTAACATGAAGCAGGCTTTTCGTGTTATGTCTGGCATATCTGTTTAATTCCTCTTCATCTACGCCCCACAAAGCCACAAGCTCATTCGTAATCTTTACGACTGCCGTTCTCTGTGCATCCCTGCCCAGAAGAATATAGTAGATAACAGCCATATCATGTACTATGCGGTGGGGGAGCTTTTCTAACAGTTCTCTGTTCTTTTCTGCATTTACAAGCTGCATACAGATTTTCCCACAGATTTTCGAGAAATCTTCAAAGTCCGGTTTCGGCATATCCTTCATTCCGTTATCTTCGTAGATTTCCGTGACTTCATCGCATATCTGTTCTACGCTGTAGCCATTCTGAATGTATCCATCAATATAGATGGTCGGTGCCATGATGCTTCCCGGAGCATATATAGAAATACCGTGAAGTAACAGTCCGTTGTTCTTTCTCACCTCTGCCAACTGTATTCTACAGTTCGGGTATCGCCTTTCCATTTCTTCCTTTACCGCTTCTTTCATATCTACTACTTCTGCTAACATACTTCTCTACCTCCATCTTTTTTCCTGCTTTCCTCACGCTTCACGTAAAGTTCTGCGTGCTTTTCTCTGAAACTGTAATAATCGTCTCCTGCTACAATAATGTGGTCGAATAATTTAATCCCCATAATTTCGCAGGCTCGCATCAACCCCTGTGTCACATCAACGTCCTGCGTTGATGGATTTGCTGTACTTCCAAGTCCGGGGTGATTGTGTGCCAAAATGATTCCTGCCGCATTGGTCAAAAACGCTCTTTGCATTATTTCCCGGATTCCTACGGTTGCCGAATCAATTACTCCATGACCAACTTCCGCATAGGCTATCACATGAAGACTAGCGGACAAAAACATCACATACAATTTTTCTTCCGAAAAGTCTTTCATGTGAAAAACATTGTTCAGCACGTTTACCACTTTCTCCGGGGAATTTACTTTCAGCCGTTGCTCTCCCACATATCCCCCTCGGTATTCAGCCACCGTCTCGCTGACCAGATACGGCAGCTTTCTTTCATCCAGTCTCACATCTACAACATCTATATTCATTGCCGTTACCTCCTTCATGGTCTCTCCCGGCATTGCAAAATGCAAAAGCCGCCAAAAAGATGTCAATAGATTGCTCTACATCTTCCTGGCGGCTTATCCTTTGATATATTCTTCTTTTATTCGTATTGTTCTAAAAATTTCAAAGCATCCCTGCCCCTTCTGTGCCGTCAGGCATGGGGATGCTTCTTTTTGTCTACTCTCTTCTCCACAACCGAAAAGAACCCCATTACCGATATTTCTACCAGTAACGAGGTTCTTATACCCTATATTTATACTACTATCCACATCTCCGCTGTCAGATCATACCACTGTCTTTTGCGGAGATATGCCCCATAATTCTTGCGATAACGCAATGCCTTCTCGTAATCTATCTTCACCTCATAAAGGTAAAGCAGATGATTACCTTTTAGCCTATCTTTCAGCGATAGCAGCCTGTGCAGCAGCCAGTCTTGCGATAGGTACACGGAAAGGTGAGCAGGATACATAATCCAGACCGATCTTGTGGCAGAACTCTACGGAAGAAGGATCTCCGCCGTGCTCACCACAGATACCAACGTGCAGCTTAGGATTTACAGGCTTACCAAGCTTGATAGCCATCTCCATCAGCTTGCCAACACCGGCCTGATCCAGCTTAGCGAACGGATCATTCTCGAAGATCTTGGTGTCATAGTAAGCGTTCAGGAACTTACCTGCATCATCACGGGAGAAGCCGAAGGTCATCTGGGTCAGGTCGTTGGTACCGAAGCAGAAGAAATCAGCTTCCTTAGCGATCTCATCGGCAGTCAGAGCTGCTCTGGGGATCTCGATCATGGTACCTACTTCGTACTTCATATCTACACCAGCAGCTGCGATCTCAGCATCAGCGGTCTCTACAACTACCTTCTTAACGAACTTAAGCTCTTTCACTTCACATACCAGAGGAATCATGATCTCGGGCTCTACATTCCAGTCGGGATGTGCCTTCTTAACCTCGATTGCCGCACGGATAACAGCCTTGGTCTGCATCTTGGCAATTTCAGGATAAGTAACAGCCAGACGGCATCCTCTGTGACCCATCATAGGGTTGAACTCATGCAGGGAAGCGATGATGGTCTTGATGGTCTCTACACTCTTGCCCTGTGCCTTAGCCAGCTTCTCAATGTCAGCTTCCTCGGTAGGAACGAACTCATGCAGAGGCGGATCCAGGAAACGGATGGTAACAGGGTTACCCTCCAGAGCCTCATACAGCTGCTTGAAGTCGTTCTGCTGATAAGGCAGGATCTTCTCCAGTGCTGCTTCTCTCTCCTCTACAGTATCGGAACAGATCATCTCACGGAATGCTGCGATTCTGTCCTCTTCGAAGAACATATGCTCAGTACGGCACAGACCGATTCCTTCAGCGCCCAGCTCACGAGCCTTCTTAGCATCTGCGGGAGTATCTGCATTGGTACGAACTTTTAACTTACGATATTTGTCAGCCCAAGCCATTACACGGCCGAACTCACCTGCGATGGTAGCGTCAACAGTCTTGATCTCGCCATCATAGATATTACCGGTAGTACCATCGATAGACAGCCAGTCACCTTCATGGAAGGTCTTGCCAGCCAGAGTGAACTGCTTGTTCTCCTCATCCATAGCGATGTCGCCACAACCGGATACACAGCAGGTACCCATACCACGAGCAACTACTGCTGCGTGAGAGGTCATACCACCACGAACGGTCAGGATACCCTGGGAAGCCTTCATACCGGTGATATCTTCGGGAGAGGTCTCCAGACGAACCAGAACAACTCTCTCTCCTCTTGCATGCCATTCTTCTGCATCTTCTGCGGTGAATACGATCTTACCACATGCAGCTCCGGGAGAAGCACCAAGGCCCTTGCCGATAGGAGTTGCAGCCTTCAGAGCAGCGGTATCGAACTGAGGATGTAACAGAGTATCCAAGTTACGAGGATCGATCATTGCAACTGCCTCTTCCTCGGTTCTCATGCCTTCATCTACCAGATCACAAGCGATCTTCAGAGCTGCCTGAGCGGTTCTCTTACCGTTTCTGGTCTGTAACATGTACAGCTTACCATGCTCAACGGTGAACTCCATATCCTGCATATCTCTGTAGTGATCTTCCAGAGTCTTACATACTTCCTGGAACTGAGCAAATGCCTCAGGGAATTTGTCAGCCATCTCAGCGATCTTCATAGGTGTACGAACACCTGCTACTACGTCCTCGCCCTGTGCGTTGGTCAGGAACTCACCGAACAGTCCCTTCGCGCCGGTAGCCGGATCTCTGGTAAATGCAACACCGGTACCACAGTCATCACCCATGTTACCGAATGCCATAGACTGAACGTTAACAGCAGTACCCCAGGAATAAGGGATATCGTTGTCACGACGATAAACGTTTGCACGAGGGTTGTCCCAAGAACGGAATACAGCCTTGATAGCGCCCATCAGCTGTTCCTTGGGATCATCAGGGAAGTCTACACCGATCTTAGCCTTGTACTCAGCCTTGAACTGACCAGCCAGTTCCTTCAGATCGTCAGCGGTAAGCTCAACGTCCTGCTTAACACCCTTCTTCTCTTTCATTGCATCGATCAGCTGCTCGAAGTACTTCTTACCTACTTCCATAACAACGTCGGAATACATCTGGATAAATCTTCTATAGCAGTCCCAAGCCCAACGAGGGTTGCCGGACTTCTCAGCGATTACGTTAACAACGGTCTCATTCAGACCAAGGTTCAGAATGGTATCCATCATACCGGGCATGGATGCTCTCGCGCCGGAACGAACGGATACTAACAGAGGATTCTCGTGGTCGCCGAACTTTTTGCCGGTGATCTCTTCCATCTTAGTAATGTACTCGTTGATCTGACCCTGAATCTCTTCATTGATCTCGCGTCCATCTTCATAATACTGTGTACATGCCTCTGTTGTAATGGTGAAGCCCTGAGGAACCGGCAGACCAATGTTGGTCATCTCAGCCAGGTTCGCACCCTTACCACCAAGCAGTTCGCGCATGTTTGCATTACCTTCGGTAAACAAATATACCCATTTCTTCATACTTCTTTGTCTCCCTTTTTATAATATTTTTGACAAAACTTTGTAACCCAAACCACTACCGGAGCATTTCGGCTTCGGTTTTTAGTACTTTGATATTGTAACAATCTGCCAAAGGAATATCAAGACGAAATTGATAATTTTTTGACAGAGTACCGATTTTCGTGCACAATGTTGAAAACAGGCATAATGTTTTTGTTTGTTTTGTATAGTACTTTAGTATTATGTAAACGCTTACATTTGTTCAACTTTCTTTGTATGATTTTTAAAAAACTCCCACCGGTTTTTCCGATGGGAGTCTTCGCACTTTTATTCCATATACAATTCTAATCCAGCATGCCGTCTTTGATCACATTGTGGTCACGCAGCAGTTTTTCCACTACAGTGCCTTTCACTACGCGAAGCAGCGGCTTCTTCAGTGCATTTAAAGGTCCGGGCAGTTCGATCTCCAGAGGAGACATACCATCCATCAGCTTCACGCTGCTGTCCAGCAGTTCTCTGACGTCATAGACACTGCCCCATACCTCAGGCACACCTCTGTCTACACCTAACAGTCCGTAGACAGCCTCCATAGCGGTTCTCACGGAATACTCTGTGGTGAATACAGTGTCTCTCGGGGTCTCTGCGAACTGACCTAAGAAAGCGAAGTTCACGCAGCCGTCGGGAATGACATCGGGACGGTCACCCTTGGTTCTGGGCATGAAGAATGCGGTGATATAAGGCATCATGGTAGGTACGCAGACTGCGCTGTGCTCTGCCAGATCCTCGATATCTTCTACGGGCACACCTAAGTGATACAGCCACTCTTCAGTGATCTCCTTACCGGTACAATCCTTCATGGGCTTCTTAATATAATCGCCGGGTACGTCGGTGAACAGGCCGTATACCCATACACATACCTGATTCTTGTCCTGTTCCTTGAACTGTCCCTGACGATTGATGGTCCAGCTCATGAGCCACTTGGAATCCTGACAGCTTACGATACCGCCGGTTACGACCTTACCGCTTCTGGGATCACGCTTACAGATATTGGTGATATAAGGAATGATCTTGTCATCCAGTGTAGTCACGGTAGCGGATTCCCAGTTAGTCTTGGAAACATCAGAACAGAACTTCTCGGGATGTCCGAAGGAAGGATCCTGTTTTGCGATATTTTTCCACAGGCTCCATACACCGCTGGTACGAACCTCTGCGTCACCGTTGGGTGCATGGTTCTGGTCGCCGTAGATGGTGCCCTCGGTACAGCTTCCGTTGGTAACGAATACCAGGTCGTTCTCGGTGAGGACAATGCCCTTCTCTACGCCTTTTACCTTGCACTCAATAGCCTTTGCCACCTTTTTGCCGTCATTGATATCAAAAATAACATTTGTCACTTCGGTGTTGAACTGGAAGTCCACGCCTGCTGCCTCCAGATACTTCTTCATGGGAAGGATCAGAGACTCGTACTGGTTGTACTTGGTGAACTTCAGTGCACTGAAGTCAGGCAGTCCGGAAATATGATGGATAAATCTCTGGAAGTAAAGCTTCATTTCCAGTGCGCTGTGCCAGTTCTCGAAAGCGAACATGGTTCTCCAATATAACCAGAAGGTGGAGTTAAATACTTCATCATCGAAAACATCTTCAATAGTCTTGTCATACAGATCCTCGTCTTTTGTCATGAACAGCTTCATGATCTCCATGCAGCCCTTCTGGCTTAGATTGAACTTGCCATCGGTATGGGCATCCTGTCCGCAATCCTTTGTTGCACGACACAGGGAGTAGTTGGGATCTTCCTTGTTCAGCCAGTAATACTCATCCAGCACGCTGGCTCCGGGTACTTCCAGAGAGGGAATACTGCGAAACAGATCCCACAGACATTCGAAATGGTTCTCCATCTCACGTCCGCCACGCATGACGTAGCCTCTGGTAGGATCATAGATACCATCACAGGCACCGCCTGCGATATCCATTGCCTCTAAGATATGGATGTGGGAACCGGGCATCTGTCCGTCACGTACCAGGAAGCATGCTGCTGCTAAAGATGCCAGTCCGCTGCCTACGATGTAAGCGTTCTTCTCGTCCACTCCTACGGGCTTCTTAGGTCTTGCGAAGGCCTCGTAGTTACCATTGGAATAATAGATGCCTTTGCTGTTCTTGTCGTATCTTCCAAGCTCGGTGTTGCGGTAGTCTTTCTTGGCTGCCTTGACGGCTGCCTTTCTCTCCTCCTTTTTCACCTCTGCCTTATGTCCTTTGGTTACTGCTGCCACTGCGCCTGCACCTACGGCCAGTGCTGCCAGTCCCAGTCCGATATTATTCTTTTTTGCCATAATGATTACCACCTTTCTTTGATGACTCTCAAATGTTTTTCTGTTTACAAATAGTATCCTACTTCTTTTTTATAAGAAAACCAATTTACAAAAGAGGACAAATGATAAAGTTTTTATCATCCTGCCCTTTTTGTAAAGTACTTATACTATTTCAGTACTGTTTCAGAATTTCTTTTCCGTGTGCTCAAAATTCTCGATGGATCGGCTGATGTTTCCGTAAAGAGTGATTGCCAGTTCTTCAACGATCTTATGATAATCATCCTTCATTCCCCGGTCGATCCAGTCTAACATCACACCCACAAAACCGTATTTGTAAAATCCGGCAATGAATTCCTTGTGTTCCTCCGCCAACTGCATACCGGCGCATTTTTCTTCCACCACGTCCGCAATAAGCTGGTAGGTCAGCTTGTTTAAGTAGCTTTCGATCTTCTGGCGATCCACGCAGCGGTAGATATTCATAATAAAAGGTTTGTTCTCCTGCACTGCCTCGAAAATCTGACAGAAGCCTTCCTGCCAGTTCTCGTAGGTCTTCTTCCCCTGCAGTGCTTTCGTGCCGTCTTCCACACAAACCCACTCTACCAGATCATAAATATCTTTGAAATGATAATAGAAAGCCATGCGGCTGATACCGCAGTCCTCTGCAAGTTCGTTAATGGTGATCTTATCCAGAGACTTCGTGAGAAGTTCTTTTTTCAAAGCTGCTTCCAGTGCCAGTTTTGTTATATTGGCCATAGCCTGTCCTCCACTGTTTTTATGTATTAGCTTCACAGGATATTATTCGCTAATGTTGCCGTTCGTCAATCATGTAAACATGTTGACTTCCTTATACTCATTATATTGTACGACAATAGACTCAAAGTGAGCAAATTAACTTTTTATAAAAAAACTCTTGCTTTTTGTAAAATTCCATGGTATCATCTTACTTGCGTTTCGGGGTGTGGCTCAGCTTGGTTAGAGCGCCGTCTTAGGGAGGCGGAGGTCGCGAGTTCGAATCCCGCCACTCCGATTCATTAAAAAAGTCCTTGATTTTCAAGGACTTTTTTGTGTTGCATTTCATGTTGCAATCCGGTATTCACTTTTTGTAACGCTTCCGGCATAGCTCCTTTACATGGAAAGACATGTCATGAATGTTCTTTCACATACTGCAAAAATTCCGGTGTCTTTGACCAGTATTTCACACCCCAGTTTTCAAAATTCCATTCTTCCATGTAATCATTGCACTCGAAATCCACATAATATATTTCTTCGTTATGTACAACAAAATTCGTTGGAAAATAATCAATATTTGTATTGGCAGCATATAACAGTGCACACATTCTATGCAATTGCTCGATATAGTCAGTTTTCATCTTGTCTTCTAAAACCAACTGATAGATCGTGTCACCGTCAATAAACTCCTTCAAAATGCGTTCATTTTCTACATCTGTTTCAATCATGACTGGCATTTTTATTCCGATTTCTTTCAATTTCCTGTAATCCCTGATTTCTGCCTCAAGCTTGTTTCCGAACTGATAATAATCACAAGGTTCATGATGTATCTGCTTCAAAACATACCTGTTATTTCCAGACTCTGCCAAATAAGAATATCCACCTTTCCCCTTTCCCAGCAATTTAATTATTGTATAGCTTTTCCCATTTACGGTCATTTCTTTATTCATGTGTTTTCACCTCTGTTCTACACCGCATTGATTTCTGAATTTTAAAATTCCGCAAGCCTTTCCCTGCCTGCGGAATTTTTTAGACATATTACAGTTGTTCCACGCACCGGATCAGTGCATCCACATTTTCTTCCCTCGTGGCCCAGCCGGTA
>OIZB01001645.1_pt1 | contig 11363 bp, 9 predicted proteins | sample 1588401 | NCBI WGS metagenome assembly OIZB01 (sample SAMN03283270) | human gut metagenome | biome: human-associated habitat; material: feces | host: Homo sapiens | place: USA | collected 2013
AGACGGCTGGGATCTCCCGGTACCATGAGGGCGTCCGCCGGCTGCTGCGGCGCCATTTCAACCCGCAGAACTTCTATCTTACGGCGGAGGGTCTGTCGTTTTTTTATCCCATGTACGCCATCGCCCCGGCCATGGAGGGCATCCCGGTCTTCACCCTCCCCTACGGCCAGGGCGGTCCGGCCCTCCCCGCCCGGGATGCTTGAAGAGACCCTCCGCCCGGAACTTCGGGTGGAGGGTCTCTTTCTGGGCGGGGCGCTTATTTGCGCAGGGCGTCCCCTCCCCTGGCCGCCTTGGCTACCAGCCCGCTGAGGGCCAGCAGCGCCAGCAGGTTGGGGAACACCATCAGCGCATTGAACAGGTCGGAGAGGTTCCAGACCAGGGGAGCCTCCAGCACAGCCCCCAGGGCCACGCACACCACCGCAATGCAGGCGTAGACCTTGACAGCCTTCACACCGAATAGATACTTCACGTTCTGCTCGCCGAAGAAGTACCAGCCGATGATGGTAGAGAAGGCAAAGAACAGCAGGCAGATGGCCACATAGAAATTGCCGAAGCTGCCGAACACAGTGGAAAACGCCACCTGGGCCATGTTCTCCGCCGCCGGATTGGCAGCCATGTCGCCCACGTTCAGCGCGCCGCTGGTAATCATCACCAGGGCGGTTATGGTCAGGACCACAAAGGTGTCGATAAACACACAAACCATGGCCACAACGCCCTGGTCCTGGGGCTTTTCCACCTTGGCCATGGCGTGGGCGTGGGGGGTAGAACCCATGCCTGCCTCGTTGGAGAACAGGCCCCGGGCCACGCCGTAGCGCATGGCCTCCCGCACGCCGATACCCACGGCGCCGCCCAGGATGGCCTGGGGGTTGAAGGCACCCTCAAAAATCAGGGCAAAGGCGTGAGGCAGGTTGGTAATATTGGCAATCAGCATGACGAGGCCGCCCACCAGATAGAAGCAGGCCATGACAGGCACCAGCTTCTCCGTGACGGCGGCAATGCGGGTGACGCCGCCCAGGAAGATGAAGGCGGCCACCACCGCCAGCACCACGCCCACGATCCAGGTGGGGATGCCCAGCGCCTCCTGGAAGGCGTTGCTGATGGCGTTGGACTGGACCATGTTGCCGGTGAAGCCCAGGGCGAAGATGATAGCCAGCGCGAAGAAGCCCGCTAGGATCTTGCCGAAGGTCCCCTTGAATGCCTGCCGGATGTAGTAGACGGGTCCGCCGATGACGTGCCCCGTCTCGTCCTTGGTCTTGAAGGTCTGGGCCAGCACCGCCTCGCCGTAGATGGTGGCCATGCCGAAGAAGGCCGCCAGCCACATCCAGAAGATGGCGCCGGGGCCGCCGGAGATCATGGCGGTGGCGCAGCCGGTGATGTTGCCTGTGCCCACCTGGGCGGCGATAGAGGTTGCCACCGCCTGGAAGGAGCTCATGCCCTCCTTGCCGGCCTTCTCGCCGTTGAGGTTCACGCTGCCGAACAGCCGCCGGAAGCCGGCGCCGAATTTGCGCACCTGGATGAACCGGGTGCGGATGGTGAAGATGATGCCGGTACCCACCAGCAGATACAGCAGCAGGCCGTTCCACACAAAGCCGGCCAGTTCGCTGACCTTTGCGGCCAACAGATCCATGTCCATGTTTTCTCTCTCCTTGTCCGCAAACGAAAAGGGCCGGACAGACCCTGCCCAGCCCAACAAAGCGCCGGCCCCCTCCGCTGTGCGGAAGGGCCTGCCCTTTACTCTGTCCTTTTACCTGAGAGATTCAGCGGGATTTCCCGCCTTGCACCTTCGGTACTCATCTGAGCTTCTCCAGAGCCACATCCATCCCTAGTCCTCATCCCGTGCCGGGACACCTGAGAGTTTCACTCCTTCGGCAGGCTTGCGCCGTTTCTCTAGGGACTTCGTTTGCCTTTATATAATTGACACTTGTTACCTTATCACGGACAATACCCGTTGTCAATGGAGTTTTTGTACAGGAGCCGTCCGCTGTCTGCGGACGGCTCCTGTGCCTTCTCAATAAAACTCCCGGATATAATCCAGCACATCCTGTCGGGTGCCCTGGAAGGGGCCCGGCGTCTCCATCTTCAGAGAGACCAGGGCCGTGCAGTACCGCAGGGCCTCCTCCACCCCGGCCCGCTGGCGCTCCGAGATATAGCCGGCGAAGGTGGTGTCGCCCCGCCCGGTCCGGCCGGAGAGGTTCCGTGCCTTGATGGGACAGGTGTAGGTGGTCACCCCGTCGTAGGCCAGCACCTCGGTGTTGTGGGTGATGAGGACCTCCTTGGCGCCCCAGCTGTGCAGGAGCTTGGCGGCCTCCGCCCGATCGGTGAGGCCCGTCAGGATCTCCGCCTCCGCCGCGTCGGTCTTGAGGTAGTCGATCACCGGCAGGTACTGCTTCTTTTCCGCCCAGTCGTGGAAGGCCATGGTCCTGTCCGCCTCCACATGGCGCAGCAGGCACTGGACATCCACCGCCACCTTGCCGTGCCTGGCTGCCTCGGCAAAGAGGGCACCGTCGAAGTCGCCGTACACCAGGCCGGCGAAGTGATAGATCTTGGTCTCGATATCCGGCAGCTCATCGAACCGGAAGGGATCGCACACCCCCATGGAGGTGCAGGCCCGCTTTTCTTTGTCGGCGGTGAAATACTGGTTGCGGATGGAGCAGGTGGCCTGAGACGGCTTCCAGTACACATCCGCACCGGACCCGGCGAACCGCTCCTCCACATCCGCATCCGCGGGATTCAGCTTGGTAAACACGGCGGTGCGGTTGCCGCTTTTGGCAGCCGCAAAGCCGGAGGCCACCACGGCGCCGCCCACCTCCTTGCGTTCGTTGCCCTGATAGTCGATGTTGTGATCCAGGGACACCGGGCCGATCACCAGTACGTCATACGTTTTTTTCATAGTCTCTCTCCTATTCTTCCGGCTTGCGCCGCTGTTACAACTCCTCTACCGACACCACGCCCTCCGTGGCGTTCATCTTGGGGATCAGCTGCTCCACCCGGCACCGCTTGTTCAGCCGCAGGGTAAAGAGGGCGCAGGCATTGTGCGTCTCCGTCTCCGTAGAGCGGGTAATCTCCATGTTCAGCACCTTCAGGTTCAAATCCCGGAACAGCCGCAGCACATTGTCCAGGCAGGTCTTGTTACTGTACTCCATATAGAGGTTCACCTCCGGGGCGTTGTCCAGCATCCGGTACTCCAGCTTGGACAGGAACATCTCCGCCGCCAGAATCAGCGCCGTGGCGAAGATGCCGCCCTCGTAGAACCCGCCGCCCAGGCACAGGCCCACAATGGCCGCCGCCCAGAGGCCCGCCGCCGTAGTGAGCCCCTTCACCCGGCGGCGCCGGGTGACGATGATGGCGCCTGCGCCGATGAAGCCAATGCCCGCCACCACCTGGGCTCCCAGCCGGGCCATGTCCGTGTAGTAATGGAGGTTCAAATAAAGGAACTGGCTGGTGAGGGTCGTCATGGCCGCCCCCAGGCAGATCAGGATATGGGTGCGGAACCCCGCCGGCCGGCGCTTGTACTCCCGCTCCAGCCCGATGAGACCGCCGCACACCACCGCCAGCAGCATCCGCAGCGTGGTGGACAGCACGGTCACATCCCGCACACCGTCAAAAATCGGCAGCAATCTCCGCACCTCCCTCAGATTTCATCAATGGTGTAGACGCTCTCCAACTCGGAGATCGCCGCCAGGACCCGGACGTGGTAGTGCCTGCCGGGCAGCCGAATGGAGAACACCGCGCTGGGATTCTTGGACCGCTCCTCCCGGCCCCGGTCCAGATCCACTTCGTAAATCTGTCCGCCCTGAGACTTGATGCGGGCAATGATGTCCCCCAGATTATCCAGCGTCTGGAATTCCACATAGATGTTCATGTTCCGGGCGCTTTCGATGATGGCATCCTCCACGAAGGGCAGCAGCCGGTTGGTCAGCAGGATCAGCAGGAAGCCCAAAAGTACGCACTCGTAAAATCCCGCGCCGATGGCCAGACCCATACAGGCGGACGCCCAAAGGCCCGCCGCCGTGGTCAGTCCCTTCACCTCCTGCTTGCCGGTGACGATGATGGTGCCCGCACCCAGAAAGCCGATGCCGTTGATGACCTGGGCGCCGAAGCGGGACACATCCGTCCGCAGGCCGATCTCCATGGCGGTCTCATGCCAGGCGTGGGTCACCATGTAGCTCTCATACTGACTGAGCAGCATGGTCAGCGCCGCGCCCAAGCATACCAGCATATAGGTCCGGAAGCCTGCCGGCCGGCGCTTCCGCTCCCGCTCCAGTCCGATGAAGCCCCCGAAGAGCATGGCCACAGTCAGGCGCAGCAGGACGGAGGCCACGTTCATCTCCCGCAGGTATGCCAGTCCTTCCATCATTCTGTGCACACTCCTCTCTCCGCCCCGCGCCGGGCAGTCAAACAATAAAAAGGGGAGGAATGGCTCCGCCAACTCTCCCCTCTCTTTCGGCAGGTCACCTCTGCGGCAGATGTTGCCGCATATTCCCGGAAACGGTTGCATGGTTAAATAAAGCTGTTTGAACGGCGCCATTCTCAGCATTCTTGACAAATTTCGACGAACCCAAAGCGCCCAAATTGTTTCTTTTATGTTTATCACAAGCCGGAAGAGAAGTCAATATCTTCCACACTCTGGCGGAAATCTTCGGCTGATTGCCTAAAGCCTGGAGAAAAATTTGGGCAATTTCAGTCCAGCCGGGTCCCGGGGATACGAAACGGTTTTGAAGGGCACGTGTTTGAAAGTAAGCGCTGTCATAAATTTTATAGTTTCACCAATTTCCCCTTCCGCTTTTTAACAAAACTTCCGGAAAAAGCCAGCGCCGCCGCCATTTTTGTCTCTTATGCAAATACATTTTTTCTGTTTTTGTCTTTGCCTTATGGGGTTCCTCCTGTGTGCAAACGTTACCAATTATTGACACTTTCTTTCGGAGATGCTACAATATCCCTAAAATCCCGGAGGATCCGGAACCTAAAATTGGTGAAAAGGAGACACTCTTATGAAACAGAGCAAACGTCTATTCGCGCTGCTCCTTACCCTGGCCATGACGCTGGGAATGCTCACCGCCTGCGGCGGCGGCAACAGTGACACCTCCTCCGAAGGGGACGGCGGGGAGTCCAGCGGCAGCAACGAGCTGACCGTCTACACGGCATTCCCCGAGGCCGAGGTGGCCTACTACTTCAACGCGTTTGAGGAGGCCACCGGCATCAAGGTCAACGCTCTGCGGCTCTCCGCCGGTGAGATGCTGACCCGTGTGGCTGCTGAGAAGGACAATCCCCAGGCCTCCCTGATGTTCGGCGGCTCCACCGACAACTACATCGCCGCCTCCAACCAGGGCCTGCTGGAGGCCTATCAGTCCCCCGAGCTGTCCAACACCCCGGAGAACTATCTGGACCCCGACGGCGTGTGGAACCCCATCTATGTGGGCGCCATCGCCTTCGCCTGCAACAAGGACTGGTTCGCGGACAAAGGGTATGATTATCCCACCAGCTGGGATGACCTGCTGGATCCCAAGTATCAGGATATGATCATTATGGCCCACCCCGCCACCTCCGGCACCGCCTACACCGTTCTGGCCACGCTGATCCAGCTGAAGGGTGAGGATGCCGTGTGGGATTACCTGAAGGAGCTGGACAAGAACATGTCCCAGTACACCAAGTCCGGTTCCGCCGCTCCCAACGGCGTGGCCCTGGGCGAGGCGGCCATTGCCCTGACCTTCTCTCACGACGGTCTGCAGCCCACCACCGAGGGCTATCCCATCGAGCTGTCCTTCCCCACCGACGGCACCGGCTATGAGGTGGGTGCCATGGCCCTGATCAAGGGCGGTCCCGCTGACGAGCAGGAAAACGCCAAGAAGTTCATCGACTTCATGTGCTCTGCAGAGGGTCAGAACCTGTATGCCGAGAACAATTCCTTCCGGGTGCCCACCAACTCCCAGGCCACTCCGGCCGAGGGTCTGGTGACGCTGGACTCCGTGGCCGTCATCGACTATGATGCCGTCTGGGCTGCCGAGCACAAGGACGAGTTCGTCGCGCAGTTCGAGGCGAACATCGCCAGCTCTGAAAATCTGGAGTAATTCCGGAAGATTCTCTCTATGCCTGCAGGACTTCCTCCCCGGCGGGGAGGAAGTCCTCTTGCCAAACGCTTGAAAATCAACAGGAGGAACCCAAATGGCAAACGCTGCTGGTTCGGGCGGCAAAAGCGCCGCCCGCCTGAAAAGGCGGAACGAATCCAAGATGATCATGCGTCAGCCCATCATGCTGATCTCGATCCTTACGGTCATCGTGCTCCTGCTTTTATTCGTCATCTATCCCCTGGTCAAGATTCTGCTCTTCAGCCTGACCGATGCGTCCGGGACTTTCTCCCTGGCTACCGCGGCGGAGATCTTTTCCACCTCCCGGTATTTAAAGACGTTCGGCCGCACCATGGTGCTGGGAGTGATCGTGGCAGTGATCGCCACCTTCATCGGCTACATCTTCGCCTATACCATCACCCGCACAAACGTCCCCTGCAAGGGCTTTCTGAAGACCATCGCCACCCTGCCCATCCTGTCCCCGCCCTTCATTCTGTGCCTGTCCATCATCTTTCTGTTCGGGCGGCAGGGGCTGATTACCAACGGGCTGCTGAACATCACGGACAACGACGTCTACGGCATGGGCAGCCTGATCGTGGTGCAGGTGCTGAGTTTCTTCCCCATCGCCTATATGACCCTCTCCGGCATCCTCTCCTCCATCGACGCATCGGTGGAGGACGCCGCCTGCAACATGGGCGCCAGCCGGTGGCACACCTTCTGGACGGTCACCTTCCCGCTGTCCCTGCCGGGCATCATCTCCGGCTGCCTGCTGGTGTTCATCCAGTCTCTGGAGGACTTCTCCAATCCCGCCACCATCGGCGGCGATTTCACCACCTTATCTGTGGAAGTCTATCAAACCATCACCGGCAGCTATGACATGCAGAAGGGCTCCGTGCTGGCGCTTTTGATGCTGGTGCCTACCATGCTGGCCTATCTGCTGAACAAATACTGGGTCAACAAAAAGAGTTTCGTCACCGTCACGGGCAAGCCCACCCAGGCCCGCAAGCTCATCGATGAGCCCCATATCAAATGGCCCCTGTTCGCTGTCTGCCTGGTGGTGGCCGCGGTCATCATCCTGTTCTACGGCACAGTGGTCTTTGGTTCCTTCGTCAAGACCTGGGGCTACGACTACACCCTCACTCTGGACCAGTACACCCGCGCCTTGCAGCAGGGCTGGGACAGCCTGCGGAACTCCATTATCCTGGGTCTGATCGGAGCGCTGATCGGCGGCCTGCTGGGCATGGTCATCGCCTACATCACCGCCAAGCGGGACTACTACGGCAAACGGTTTATCGAGGTGTCCTCTGTTCTGATGTTCGCCGTCCCCGGCACTGTGCTGGGCATCGCCTACATCCTGGCCTTCAACACCGGCTTCCTAGTGCTCACCGGCACCGCTGCCATCCTGGTGATCGTGTTCGTGTTCCGGAATATGCCGGTGGCGATTGAGTCCGGCACCACCACGCTGCTGCAGATCGACAACTCCATTGAAGAGGCCTCCACCATTCTGGGTGCCGGCAGCGGCTACTCCTTCCGCCGGATCTCCCTGCCTATGCTGCGCAACGCCTTCTTCTCCGGCCTGGTGTACTCCTTCGTGAAGGCCATCACTGCCGTCAGCGCCATCATCTTCCTGGTCTCTCCCCGCTGGGATCTGGTCACCAGCAAGATCTACACGCTCTTTGACCAGGCAAAATACAGCCAGGCTGCGGCCTTCGTCACCATGATGGTCGTAATCCTGCTGGTGTTTATCGGCATTTTCAACGGATTGATCAACCTGCTGCTGGCCCCCCGCTCCAGGGTGCCCAAGGGCGCAGGCATTCACGAGAAAACGGAGGAAACAAAATGAGCAAGCAGATGGAAAAGTCGGCGCTGGGCAAAAAGAGCTCCGGCGTGGTTTTAAAAGAGATCACCAAGATCTTCCAGCAGCCGGATACCGGCAAGGATTTCGTGGCTGTGGACCACATCAACCTGAACATCCAGGACGGCGAGATGGTGACGCTGCTGGGCCCTTCCGGCTGCGGCAAAACCACCACGCTGCGGATGATCTCCGGCTTTGAGTACCCCACCAGCGGCAGCGTGTTTATCGGTGAGCGGGATGTTGCCAAGATCCCCCCCAACAAGCGGGGCATCTCCATGGTGTTCCAGAGCTACGCTCTGTTCCCCCATCTGAACATCTGGGAGAACGTGGCCTACGGTCTGAAAGTGGCCAAGGTCTCCCAGGATGAGGTGGTCCGCCGCACCAACGCCGTCATGGAGCTGATGCAGCTGACCGGTATGGAGCGCCGGTTCCCCAACCAGCTCTCCGGCGGACAGCAGCAGCGGGTGGCCATCGCCCGGGCCCTGGTAAACCGGCCCAAGGTGCTGCTGCTGGACGAGCCCCTGGGCGCTCTGGATCTAAAGCTCCGCAAGGACATGCAGCTGGAGCTGAAGAAAATCCAGCAGCAGGTGGGCATCACCTTCATCTACGTCACCCACGACCAGGAGGAGGCCCTGACCATGTCCGACACCATCGTAGTGATGGACAAGGGCTGCATCCAGCAGATCGGCACGCCGGAGGATATCTATAACGAGCCCAAGAACGCCTTTGTGGCGGACTTCATCGGTGAGTCCAACATCATTGACGGCGTCATGGTCCGGGACAAGCTGGTGAAGATGTACGGCCGGGAGTTTCCCTGCCTGGACGGCGGCTTTGCTGAGAACGAGCCGGTGGACGTGGTCATCCGGCCCGAGGACATCGACATCGTCCCCATGGAGCAGGGACAACTGGTGGGGACTGTCACCTCTGTCACCTTCAAGGGGATGCAGTACGACATCATCGTGGATTTCCGGGGCTTCAAATGGCTTATCCAAACCACAGACCATTCCCCCGTGGGCGCCCGGATCGGCATCAAGATCGATCCCGACGGCATCCACATTATGAAAAAGAGTCCGTATTCCGGGATGTTCGGCGATTACTCCTCCTTCTCGGAAGAATATGAGGAGATGAGCGACGCCAACTGGGAGGCGGATGAGGAGGAGAGCGAGGATGAAAAATAAGCTCTCATTGTTCGCCGTTCCCTATGTGGGATGGATGTCCATCTTCGTGGTGGCGCCCATCATCATTATGGTGGTCTATGCCTTCAGCACCGCCGCCGGGGACTTCACGCTGGAGAACTTCGCCCGCATGGGTACCTATACAGCAGTGTTCACCCGCTCGTTTAAGCTGGCCATCATCGCCACACTGATCGCTCTGCTGATCGGATACCCGGTATCCTATATGCTCTCCAAGGAGGGGCCGCAGGTGCAGCGCATCGCTATGGTGCTCATCATGCTGCCCATGTGGATGAATTTTCTGCTGCGGACCTATTCCTGGATGTCCATTCTGGAGAACAACGGACTTTTGAACCAGCTGTTTCAGCAGATCGGCCTGATCGACCTTTACAACCAGATCGCTATGCACTTTGCATCTGATCCCGCCGCGTATGTCCCCATCGATCACTTCCAGATGATCGGTACCCAGGGCGCCGTAGTGCTGGGTATGGTGTACAACTACCTGCCCTTCATGATCCTGCCCATCTACTCCGTGCTGGTAAAGCTGGACCATTCCCTCATTGAAGCGGCCCGGGACCTAGGCGCCAGCAGCGTGCAGGTGTTCCGCAAGGTCATCCTGCCCCTGTCTTTGCCGGGGGTGCTCTCCGGCATCACCATGGTGTTCGTGCCCTCCGTGTCCACCTTCGCCATCTCCCGTCTGCTGGGCGGCGGCACCCAGATGATGCTGGGCGACCTGATCGAACAGCAGTTCCTGGGCGGGGCCTATAATCCCCAGCTCGGGGCGGCTATCGCGCTTGTGATGATGGCCATTGTGGTGGTGTGTATGCTGGTGATGAACCGTTTCGGCGACGGTGAGGAACAGGCGGTGATGCTGTGAAACGGAAGCATCTGCTGGGAAACCGCATCTTCATGGCGTTGGTATTCGTATTCCTGTATGCGCCGATTTTCATTCTCATCATCTTCTCCTTCAATGCCGGCAACAGCAGCGCGGTGTGGAAGGGCTTCTCCCTGCACTGGTATGCGGAGCTGTTCCAGAACCGCCTCATTATGCAGAGTGTCTATACCACGCTGCTGGTATCCGTGCTTTCCACGCTGATTGCCACTGTGGCGGGCACCTTTGCAGCCATTGGCCTGGCCAGTATGCGGCGGCGGTGGCGCACGCCCCTGATGACGGTGAACAACATTCCCGTCATGAATGCGGAGATCGTCACCGGCGTCTCCATGTGTCTGTTGTTCGTGGCCTTTTTCGGCCTGTGGAAGGCCTTTGCCGTCTGGTTCAACCAGGCGCAGGATACCTTCTGGATGGAGGAGAACATCTATCTTGGCTTCGGTACACTGCTGCTGGCCCATGTGACCTTCAACATCCCCCACGTTATCCTGACAGTGATGCCCAAGCTGCGCCAGATGGACAAAAACCTAGTGGACGCGGCCCAAGACCTGGGCTGCACCTGGATGCAGGCCTTCTGGAAGGTCATTATCCCGGAGATCAAGCCCGGCATCATCTCCGGCGCACTGATCGCCTTCACCATGAGCATCGACGATTTCATCATCAGTTACTTCACCGCCGGTTCCGGCGTGTCCACTTTGGCCATGACCATCTATTCCATGACGAAAAAGCGGGTCAGCCCGGAGATCAATGCCATTTCCACGCTGCTCTTCGGCGCTGTGCTGCTGCTGCTCATCATCATCAATGTCCGGGAATCCCGGCAGGAGCGCCTGCGGGAGCGAGCCCGCGCATGACTATCGGTCCCACGGCCTGCGGGTCTTGAGATACGCATTCAAATCAACACTGGAGGAATGATCAATTGAAAAAAATGGTAGCCTTGACTCTCGCCTTACTGATGGCGGCGAGCCTGTTCCTGTCCGGATGCTCCGTGCGCAAGGACACCTCTGACTCGGAAAATTCCGGCAGCAGTAACGGCAGCGGCAGCGGGGACCGTGTGGTCAACGTGTGCAGCTGGGGTGAATATATCGACGAGTCCCTGATCGACCAATTTGAAGAAGAGACCGGCATCAAAGTCAACTACCAGACCGCAGAGAGCAACGAGGTCCTCTATTCCCAGCTGAGCATGGGCGGCGTGGACTATGACGTCATCGTCCCCTCCGACTACATGATCTCCCAGCTGATCGAAGAGGATATGCTGGCCGAGCTCAATTATGATAACATCCCCAATTTTGAGAAGATCGACGACCGCTTCAAGAATCTGTCCTACGATCCGGAGAACAAGTACACCGTGCCGTACGCCTGGGGCACCCTGGGCATTATCTACA
>OIZB01001646.1_pt1 | contig 11360 bp, 30 predicted proteins | sample 1588401 | NCBI WGS metagenome assembly OIZB01 (sample SAMN03283270) | human gut metagenome | biome: human-associated habitat; material: feces | host: Homo sapiens | place: USA | collected 2013
TTCTCTTGGATTAGTAAATTCAATCAAAAGTGGAATTTACTCTTACATTTAACCACAAAATAAAATTTCACAAAAAAAACACAAAACTCTTTTTGTGAATTGGAAATTTTTAAAGGGGTAACTCCACCCCATATTCATAATAGAAAATAGGGGTAGGGTATTATAATTGCGCAAAACTATTATTTTGTGCTATGTGTTTAAATTCATGTATCCTTTGTGGCTGTAAGCTTATATTGAATTGCTAGTATTATATAATTATGCAAAAGTTAACATTTTTATAATATTTTTTTATTCTTTGTAATGTAACTTAGCTTTACAATTCAATAATAATTTAGTTAAAAATAACTTTGTTTAATATATTCAAATAGTAGTATGTATTCCCTATTCTATATAATAAAAGCATATATAATATATTGTCAAATAATAGTATATATTGTATAATGCGTATATATAGTATTTATAAGGGGGTTTGTATATGGGATTAGTTTCATTGATATTAAGTATTTTTTCTTTAGTACTAAGTTTTACTAGTATTTTTATGGTTGCCTTTTTTCCTTCTTTGATTGGTATAATACTAGGAATTATGTCATTAGTTAAGAAAAAAGCTAAAATTTTAAGTATTATCGGAGTTATTCTAAATTCTATTATAGTAATACTTGTAAGTATAGTTTTTATCTACAATTTAAGCAATAATTCAAATAATGCAGTAGCAACTAATAATGACAATCGAAAAGATCCTATTTTATGTATGGACTTTGAAGACTATTATCGACTAGAAGAAAAAGACGACGGAAAAGCAATAATAATTGTGGGAACAGTAAATGAAATTTCCGAACAATTTATAAAAGACAAAAATTATTATAGTACTAGAATTGAATTAAGAATACTTGATAAAGATTTAGAGCCACATTATATAAGAATAGCTTATAATAGACCTTATGAAAGTACAAAGATTTTAAAAGAGGATATTATAAGAGTATCTGGCACTTATAAATATCAAGCAAGCATACAAGCGGAAAATATTGAAATAGCCGAATAAATTAAGCCTATAAAAGGCTTAATTTTTTTATATAAATTTTATTTAAAGCATTGACAAAACGTAAACGTTATTATAGAATATATTTATAATAAGCGAGGTGTTAAAAATGGAAGAAAAAAAGCAACGTAATTATGAAAAAGAAAGGAAACGCGATAACGAAATAGTTAGACGTTATACAGTAAGAATACCAAAATATCAATCGGAAGTATTTGAAGAAAAAGCAACAAAAGAAGGTTTAAAGCCTTCAAAGCTCATTACACAATTATCAATCGAAGCAATAGACAAATATTTAAAAAAATCTAAAAGAAATTAAAAATATTTTCAAAAAAGCATTGACAAACGTATACGTTTATAGTATAATATAATCAAGTTAAGGGAAAGACTAAAAAAACTTGTATACAGTGAAATCCTGGTAAGATAACACACTATATACAAGCCCAACACAACTTTTGAAAGTTGGTCTATATTTATTATAATATAAAAATAACCATCTTTCAAGAGTAAAAAAGAAAAAATTTTGAAAGGTGGTTTTTATTATGAAAAATTTAGACGAAATTTACGAAGAAATGAAAAAAGAAGCAAGAGAACTTGCAAAAAAGGAAGGATTAAAACTAAGTATCACAAGAAAAGATTATGACTATATCACAATAGTTGTAGTATCTGGAAAAGAAAAAGTATTAGAAAACAGAGACAGAAGCGACAACCTATTCCACGATTACGACTTAAAAGAAACTTATAGTACTTATTCTAATAAAATTGATGAATATGTAGACTTAAAAAGATATGAAAATACAGACAATTCAAACGAAGTAGCCAACAGATTAGCAAATACAAAAATGACAAAATACGGTTTTAAAATAGCAAAGAAATTATTTGAAATTATGCACAAAAATTATTGGGATGAAAGTGATATACAAACAGATTATTTCAATCAAGCATTTTTTGGAAACTTATATTTAGGAAGTTACGACAAACCATATCAAGTAAAGGAGGCTTAAAAATGGTAACGTTGATTATAGCTAAAAAAATACGCACTTTTTATGATAATAACGGCAATATATATGAAATATATAAAAAAAGAAATAATCATATATATTTAACAATTACAAATAAGCTAGTATATAGCAAAATAATAGCAAATAATAAAAGTGAAATATTAGAATTATTCAAAATAAAATACAAAGATACTAAATTTTCAAATAATCCTATATTAGCAATAGAACAATATTTGTATTAAAAATAGAGGTGAAAAAAATGGACTTAGTTAGTAAATGTATAGAAAATGCAAAAGAACGAATAAACAACCCTCAACACAAAATGAACGCATATAAATATATAACATATTTTGTAAAAAGAAATAACTTAACAATAGAAGATGACTTCTATATAAGAGAACAAATAAGTAAGTATTTAGATAAGAATTACATAAAATTCTTTGAATTAGATTTTACAATAAACGGTATTAAATATTAAAAAAGGAGTGATTTAAAATGAATAAACTTTTATATGTTTATGATAACGATAATGTAAAAATACATAACAATTTTATAAAAAATTCAACAATAAAAAAAGAAGCTTATGGAGCCAATAAAGTTTCAATATATAGTTGCAAAGACTATGAAATAGAATTATATCAACTTTTTGATAAGTTCTCAAATAAACAATACATAACAACATTATTATTAAATTAGTTATTACTATTGACAAGTAAGAAAAATACTAAAGAAAGGAGAAAAACACATATGAAAAGACATTATATTTTAAATTTTAAAAATTACATGTTAGTAACTTTATACATAATATCAATATTTTTACTTATTGGCGATATTAAAAATTTACTTACCTTTTTTATAATAAAAATAATAAGCTTAACTTATTTTATTTCGTTTACATATAGAAATATTATAAATAGTTAAGCCCCCAATAATTATTTATTATAATCTATACTTTCTTACTTGTCAATTGCCAAATTAAAGAATATATAAAAATAAAGGAGATTTTTAAAAATGGTAGAAAAAATTAAAAAATTTGAAAAAGTTATAAAAGAAAATAAAACAGGAATGTTACAAATAACAATTTTATATAATATGTCTTGTCATGAAAATTATAACAAATTAACAGATGAAGAAAAAGAAAAATTACTAGGCTTTTTATATTGCTTATACTTAAAAGATGAAACTAGCACAGACTTAGGAGCTTTTAGCAATGTTGTAATGAATAATTATTTAAAAGTATTAAATAACAAAATAGATAAAACAAATATCTATAATTATATTTAAAAATGAGGTGTAAAAAATGAAATACTACTATTATAAATTATTATACAAAAGAAGATATATTTTATTTTTAGATGCGCTTATAAGAACTATAAAAAGCAAAATTGACTAAATATATTGCAAAAGTAATAAAATAATAGTATAAATAATACTATAATCGGAGGCAATAAAATGAGTATATTAAATCCAAGCGAGAAAGAAAAAATACTACAGAAAGACATAAAAAAATGGAAGAATATGTCTAATACAGAAAAAAAAGCCAAAATACAAGCTGCAACAATATTAAACCCAAAAATAAATCAAAAAGATTTTATACAATCGGCTAAAGAAGAACTAGAAAGGTGCTTTGTCAATGATATTGAAAAAGAAGGCATCGACATGGCTTTAATTAATTTACATTTAAAGAGTACTAGAGATAGCATTTTGAAAAATATTTCTGAAAGTCGCGAAGAATACGACTATTTAAACGAAAATTACGAAAAAATATTAAATAGAACAACAAAAATCTATGTAAATGATGCAAAAGCACGTAAGAAAAGAGATGAACTAATAGAACAAAAAAAGATTGAATTATTACAAGAAAAAATCGAAGAAAAAGAGCAAAAGTCAAGTACAATAAAAATTATTATACTTATAGTTAGTTTTCTTGTTTTTGGGGTTTTTATTGTGCCACTAATAATTGAGCATACGCTTATTTTTATATTAATTTGTTTAGTAGTATCAATCATAGTAAGCATAATAAATGCTATATACGTATATTTTAAAAAAAATTTAGGGGATTAACTCCCCTATTTTTTATTGTTCTTTATATTAAGCTTTAAAATTAATTTTAAGGCTTTTTATGTCTTTCTTGTATAATTTTATTATTTAATATTTTAAACGTCTTATAACTAATTTTAGTGCTTATTTTTTTATTATTCTTCGTTTTCTTTTGCCACATTTCCATTGTGTAATCCAATTTCGAACATAGTCATATAATTAATAAAATTTTCTTTTGTATCATTATCATTTTTGTGCATAATCGTATCTAATAATATTATAGATATATCATTTTCAATACTTTTCTTTGCTGTTACATAAATTTCAATAAAAAAACTTATTAATTCATTTATATTCTCTTTTTTTATTATATTTTGTAATTCATATATTTTAGTAGTTATGTCATTTTTATTTGTAACTTTTTTAAATCTTTTCGCTACGTTATAACCTTCTGTTATAAATATATTTTGAAAATCTTTTTTTTGATTTTCTTCTAATAGTTTATCTAATGTTGTATCTAATATAATGCATAAATCGTTTAAATTTTTTAATGAAGGTTTACTTTTATTGTTTTCCCAATTGCTCAATTGTGCTTGCGTAAAAGTTCCTACTTCTTCTCCTACTTCTTTATAGTATTCATACATTTGTTTAACAACTTCTTCTTGGGTTAGTTTTAATGTTTCTCTTCTTTTTTTTATATTATCTCCTACCATTTTAATTCTCTCCTTGATAAAATATATCATTTATGATATATTTTATATCAAATTTGATATAAAGTCAAGTTGTTTTCTAGCACATTTTTTACAAATTATATAATTTTGTTTAGTATCTTTATTTTCAACATAAGCAGAGTATAAAAAGTCACCTTCTTTGAATTTTCTATTACAATTTTGACACTTATCTATAACATGCATTTTTAATACTTCTCTTTCTCTTTTGTATACTGTATAATCACATTTCAATTTTGTTATATTAGTAAAGTTTCGCTTACTTCTTTGCTCCACTTCTTCAGCTACTGCCTGCATTTCTTCAAACTCTTTTTCTGAAACTTCTTCTGGTACTTTCTCAACTTCTTCTTTTACTTCTTCATTACTCATAATCTTTTTCCTCCATTACTTCTATTAAATAATCATATAATTTTTCTGGTGTAATTAAATCTATTTCTACTCCATTTACTTCTAAATCTCCTAAACTAAAATCTCTCCCATAATTGCACTCATATAGCCACCAACTTATAGTTCCTTTATCATTAAAGATATCTTCCAATAATTTAACTACTATTGTTTCATGTCCTATGCATATGCTTCCTGCATTCATAAAATCTCTTTCTCTATTTTCTATATTGTCTTTAAACAAATCGTCTATTTTATTCTGCAAATCATTATAGTTTTTTAATCTGTTAATAATTTCTACAAATTCCTGTTTAGTTATCACTTTTCTATCTCCTCCAATTCTCTATATGCTAGCATTATCATTCTGCTAGTATCATAACTTTTGTGCTGATACTTTTTGATAAATTCTTGTAGTTCTTCTTTGTTATTACTTCTCCAATACATTACATCTTCTGTATATGTAGAGAATATAATATATTTCTTCCTTAGTTTTGCTACTTCTTCATTAAATACTTTTTCATCTTGTATGTTTGCTAATTTCATTAAACTTTTTCTACTTATTTTATTTTCTTTTCCATAAGGTATTAGTTCAATGTTCATTTGTAACCTCCTAATTATAATCTTTTTCCCATTCATCATAAAATGCGATTATATTTTCTATGCATACGTCTACCATTAACATAGTTTCTCCATCTCTATTTTTTAATTTATCTATGCTTTGCTTCATATTTTTTAATGTTTCTATTGCTTTTTCTTCTTTTGACATATTTACTCACCCTCCACTTTATAATCTTTTTTATCTAGCTCTATGCTTTTTAAACTCTTTCCTGCTTTTACCGCTTCTATCATTTTATTTATTTGTGACATATCCGTTTCACTTCTATGTTCTACTACTATTGGGCTTTGTGCTTCCACCATACCATGAGCTGTCTTTCCTCTAAACATTGTAGTTATTTCTTTTGTTTCTCCTATTTGAGCAGATGTAAGCATATTTTCTCTTATGTAGTCATCTATAATTAACATTAATTCTTGCATTTCTTCATTCGGAGATTGTAAATATTTATTGTATGTAGCTGTACTCATGCCAGCAAATGCACAAAAGTTTTCTTTAGAAGGTGGATACTTATATTTCTTATTTATAGTTATTAATGCTTCTCTATAATAATCAAATATTACTCTCAGTTGGTCTGCACTATATTTTGGATTAGTTCCTATTAAATTATGTGGTCTTAGTATTTCGTTTATCTCAATTGAACTTAATCCTTGAACTTCTTCCTGACATGAGATATTAATAGCTATGATATCTAATCTTTTCTTTAATTCTTGTGGTAGATTGTTTTTGTATTCTTCCATTATTTGATTTTTACCTGCTTGTACTAATTGTTCTTTTTTCTGTATTTCTTCTAGGTGTTCTTCTTTTGTTTTTAACATTTTTTTACCTTGATTTTTCCTTTAGCATTCCTCCCTATAATCTACTATTCCTACTCGCAAACATTCTTTAAACGGTTGCTTATCATTATATTTACTTAAAATGTTTATTATTTCTTTTGATATATCTTCTCCTGTTTGTATCATAAATGGTATATCAAATATATGAAATTTATCTTTTGTCTTTATTTTTGCATTATCTTGTCTATGTTCTTTTAACCACTTATAGTCTTTTTCTTCAAATTTAACCCCACATCTATCTTCTAATTGAGTTATTGTTAAATTTCCTAAATATATTTTCATAGCTATACTTCCTCCTTATATTTGCACTTCTTTTTATTACATTGCTTTTCTGTTATGTCTTTTGGCTCTAAATAACATTTATGTAATTTACAATATGCTACTGCTTTATGTATTTTTCTTAATCTGCCATACAGGAATAAACCTATATTCCTGCACGGCTTTGTTCCTTTTCTTATTGTTTCTCGTTTATTTTTCATTTAATCACCTTCTTTAGAAAGGTAAATTACTATCATCTATTTCAAATGAATAATCGTCTTGCTTTGTTGTTTCATGTTTTGACTTTGTTGGTTCATTAACTCCATCTTCTAATACCTTAAAATCATTTATAAAGTATTTGTCAAAATATTTATATTTTGGTTTACCATCTTCTGTTACTTCTTCTGTTTTTATTCTGTAACAGCTTGTCCATCCTTTTAATACTTCTATTTTAGTTCTATTTTTTACTTCTACACCCTTTTTGAATTGCACTTTTTTTACCATAAATATATCTTCTATATCTCCATTTTCTTTTGTTTCTGTTCCTTTTAAATATATCTTGTATTTTCCTTTATCATCTTTATAAACTGTTATAATACTTGTCTCTTTCCCAATATTAATGCTCATATTATATTCTCCCTTCTTCATAAGCTATAATAGCCTTATTTATTTGGTCTACATTTATTTCTGTTTCTTTTTTATAAAATTTACATTCTTCTTTATTACAATATAATTCATTTAATGCCCTACACCCTTTATATCCTTGTCTATTTACATATGCAAAACAATCTTCTTTTTCCATTTGCTCACCTTTTATCTTTCTACCACTCTTTTAATAATAACTCTAACCTCTTTAGCTTTTGTTTACTATCACTTACATGAGTTGCTATTCTTGATTTACTTATACTATGTCCGTTCTATCATATTTACTATATCTTCTTCTACTATGTCATTTGCATCTATCCAGTTGTACAATGCTTTTTCTAATTTTTCTTCTTTTGATAATTTCATATTATCACTCCTACATAGAAATACTTCCTCCTGCTTTTACGTCTCCCGCTATACTATCACAATGAACACTTCCTCCACATTCTATATTGCCTCCTACGTCGTCACAACTTACTGAGCCTTCAGCATTTATATTTCCTTTTACATTATCACACGATACTGAACCTTCACACTTTATATTTTCTACGTCTCCATATATAGTTACATCACTTTGTTCTATTGCATTTGTAGATATTACTTTTCCATCTACTATTACTCTATTATTCTGTATAGTTACATTTGAGCCATTGCATCTTATCGTTTTTCCATTTATAACAATTCTATTCATATACTATTCTCCTTTCTCTATTTGTTATAATAATTCATGTATTGCTCTATAAATTCTTCAAGTTTATCTGAATATAATCCATCTCTTTTTAGCTCTCTTTTAAAATTATTTATGTCTTTTATTCCGTTTGTTGATTTTTCTTCTAATAGTTCATAAAGATTATTTAATTCATCTTTTGCATATTCTAAATCTAATCCTATATCATATAAATAATCTTCTACTTTATCAATTTCCATCTTTATGTCCTCTTCCATACTTTCTCCCAACCTTTCTAAAATAGTTCTATTTTTATACTTTTTTAATAAACTTGTACTACTTTTTTTATATTAAATTTGTTATTTTGTATTTAGTCTATGGTAATTTTGATTCAAGTTTTTCTACCCTCTCTTTTAATTCTTGCACTTCATAAGCTAATTTTTTGTTAGTAATTCTTAAACCTGTTTCATAGGCGTGTTTTATGTTAAAGCTAACTGTACACCACTCTAAATTATCAACAGCATTATTATCTTTATTTCCATCTTTATGATTTATTTGTGGTAAATTTTTAGGATTTTCTATAAAATTTTCAGCCACTAATCTATGAACCAAAAAATATTTTCTTATATGTTCTCTATTAGTTAAGGGAACTCTATAATAACCGCAGGTACCATGATTGTTTGGTTTTAGAAAATGCTCTTTTATTATTCCATATCCTCTGTTACAGTTCTTCTTTCTCTCTAATGCTTTTACTCTTCCTAAATTTGATACCTCGTATAAACCTTCATACCCTTTAATTGGTTTCCATATTTCTTTTAACAACATACTGATTTTCCTCCATTTGTTCATGTGTTAATATTGTTTCAATTTGGTAATCACAAAATGTTTTTGTTCCTAATTCTGTTTCTTTATCTACAAATACATATCCTAAGTCTGGATGTACTTCTATAACTTTTTCTCCATTCACATAGTCTCCTACTTCTATTAAGTCTATTATGTTCTCTGAGAAGTTCTCTACCGCAGCACTATCGCACCAATCTTCATCATATGCTCCAAAATAAATAGCTTTTTTATTTACTTGATTTTCTCTTATTCCTGTTACTTTCACTATTTCTCCTGTATTAAATCTTGCATAATCATCTTTTTTTATATTGTTCTGAACATGTAGAGCATAACCAACATTACTATCATCTCTTTTTAGATACTCTTTTCTACTTATACATCTATCTTTTATTTCTTCCACTGCTATTTCTCCTCTGTAGAATTATCTAAAATAAATTGTTTTACAGTTTGTCCATTATATTTATATGCTCTATCGTCAATATACATTTGTGCTGGCAATTTTCTATTAGTTACTCCTATTAAATTTGTTTCTTTCCAAAATGTTTCATTGTCATTTACTCTTACTGCTTCACACCAAAATCCTTGTTTATTCCACCAACTAATTATTTGGTATGGTTCTCTTGTAGAACATATAAAAATTGGTATTCCTGCCTTTTGTAAAAATAACATTAAATCTAATACATTTTTATTGTATTCGTCGTAAATATTCCCATCTTGCCAACCTTTACTATATTTATGTATCACTCCGTCAAAATCAAAACATACTGCGTGTCCTTTTTCTAATTTTAAATCTAATTTTTTTATTTCCATCTTCTCTACTCCTTTTCTGCTTTACTTTTAAAATATTGTTTTGTACAATTAAGCATTTTCTCGTGTGTACAATCTTCTTCAATATCTGTTTCACAATCACATTTTATTGCACATACTGTATCGTCTACTATTGCACTACTTACTATATGTTCTGCCATTAAATCTATTATCTTATCTTTCTTTTTATTTTCTTCTTGCTGTTCTTTTAGCATAGATAATACTGTTTGTCCTTCTTTTGTTGTAAAAGCTCCATATTTTGTATTGGCAAATTCATTTAAGCTCTTTATCGCTTCTCTTTGTTCTTTTGTCATTGATTGTTCTCCCTTATTCTACTTTGTATAATCTACTTTCTTTTAATTCCCACTCATATTCTGTAAAGTCATCATTGCTTGTTCTTATTCTATAAAGTAAATCTATCTCTGTTATTCTGCGATATTCTCCTTCTCCATCTTTCCAATAATAATCTTTAATTTCTTTTTGTTCTAAAATACATTGTATAATTTCTTCTAACATTTCTTTTAAAGTTATATGCCTCATTCTCCCAACCTCCTTCCACACATTGGGCAGTAGTTTATGTCTATTACTTCCTTTTTATAAGAATTAGTATCAACACTTAAATAATAAAAATTTTCATCACATACATTTCTTACTATCTTTATTGTTACTCTTTGATTTTTTCTTATATTTCTTTTTGCTTCATTTTCAATATCATCTATCTCACAATACTTACACATTTTTATTTTCTCCTTCCAAAAGTTCTTGTAAAACGTTTATTACTATTTTATCTACTATTATCCAGTTTGGATGTCCAACGTCTTCTTCCATTTTTCTGTTATACTTTTCTATCTTATCTTTTACTTTTTGTTTTTGTATGTAATTGTCATCTACATAATCTAAATCTAGCTGTCTATTAGCTTTCTCTAGTTCTTCTTCTAGCTCTTGTATTCTACTATCTTTCTCATTAATTTGTTGTTGCATTACCGCAAATTTGTGAGCTATTACCCTATCATTTTTGAATTTTTTGTCGCTTGTTTCTTCATATAAATCATCATTTATTTTATGCAACTTTCTTGTTGCTCTTAGTTCTTCATTATCTAAATCAAATGCCATAATTCACTCCTCCTTCGTTTTTATTTTTCTGGCATTGCATATATAATTGCATTTTTAAGCAAGTCGTTTAAAAAATCTGCACTTGCTGTATTACTCATACTTTTATATTGTTCAGTATTAGCATAGCATTGTACTATTTCTTTTAATACTTCTTTTGCTCTTTCTTCTGTTGAATAAGTTCCGAGTTTTTCTCTTTTACTATTTGTTTCATAATATATTTCATGTGGCAGTTTTCCAGTTCCATCTAAATCTACTACTATATCAATGCTTTCAACATTGTTAAAATTCACTATCATATCTTTAGCTTGATTTACTATTATCATTCCTTTTCCTCACTTTGGATCTATGTCAAGTTTTTGGACACTTTTTTTGAGAATTTTTTTACTTTTTTG
>OIZB01001647.1_pt1 | contig 11360 bp, 9 predicted proteins | sample 1588401 | NCBI WGS metagenome assembly OIZB01 (sample SAMN03283270) | human gut metagenome | biome: human-associated habitat; material: feces | host: Homo sapiens | place: USA | collected 2013
GCTCGTCTACGAGGTCGAGTTCAAGTCCGGCAATATGGAATATGACTACGAGATCAACGCCGCCACCGGCGCGATCCTCAAGCATGAGTCGGAGTTGGATGACTGACGCGCAAAGCACTCCAGTAAAGCATATTTGGATTACTTTCGGATCGTGTATTAGGCAAGCCGATTTTTAAAACATCAACCGCTTACCCGCGGCATACACAGCAGGTGCCGAAGCCGCAAACCCACATCAGAGAATCCGTTTTATAGATTGAAAGGGACTCCCCTGACTGCTTTTTGCAGTCAGGGGAGTCCACTTTACATATATTGCGATCACTTCTCCGCGTACAGCCGCCACAGGAATGTCACGATCTGCGCTCTCGTGCAGCCGCCGGCAGGACTGAAGGTGGAGCTTGTTGTGCCGTTGGTGATGCCGTTGTCCGTGGCCCACTTCACCGCCTCGGCGTAGTAGGCATCGGCGGCCACATCGCTGAAGGCAGGCGCGCCGTCGGCGGACGCCTTGGACGCCCGGAACAGGAAGGTCACTGCCTGTGCACGGGTGCAGGGAGCATTGGGGCTGAATCTGCCGTCAGCCGTGCCGGTGGTGATGCCCTGGCTCAGCGCCCAACGGACGGCCTCCGCATAGTAAGCGTCACCGGAAACGTCCGCCAGATCCATCGCGTAATTCACCACCGGAGAACCGGCGGCCCGCCACAGGAAGGTAACGATCTGGGCCCGGGTGCAGGGCTGATACGGTCCGAAAAGGTCATTGCCGATGCCGCCGGTGATGCCCTTCTTCTGCGCCCATTTCACGGCTTCGTAGTAATACGCATCGGTGGGAACATCCCGGAAGGGGCTGATCTTCAGTTCCTCCGTGAATGCAGCCTTGACCTCCACCTTCCCGGCGGGCATGATAAAGGTGAATCTGCCATCGCCCTTGTCGGTCAGCGCAAGCTCCTTGCCGTTTTTGTCAAGCACCTTGAGACTGTCCAGCTCATAGCCCGCGTCCGGCTTCACCGTGACGGTCACGCGGTCACCCTGGCTGGCATTCTTCGGGCTGACGCTCACGCTGCCGTTTTCTATCTTATCCGGAATTCCGACAGCATAGCGGGGATCGGAGTCATCCCGGCCAGACGAGGACGATCCGCCGTCCCTCGACCAGTTTGCCGTGACGGTCACGCTGCCCTCCGGCATGGTGAAGGTTGTTTCTTCGGCGTTGGGATCATCAAAGACAACATTGCTGCCGGAGGTCCAGCCGTTGAAGGTGTAACCGCTGCGGCTGCCTGCGCGGACGGTGACAACGCGGCCTGCCGCATAGCTGCCCGCGCCGGAGACATCCGCATAGCTGCCGTTCACAGTGACGGCATACCGGGTCTGCCGGGTGATCAGCGCCAGCTGCTGCGCGGATTCGTTGCCCGCGCTGTCCCTCGCCCGGAGATACAGGGAGGCGTTGGTTTCTCTTTCGTCCTCCAATTTATCGTGAATGGCAAAGCTGCCGTCGCCCGCAGCCTGTGTGCGCCCATTTTCCCCATAGAGGATCTCGCTGCCTGCATCCGCCATGCCGGTAATGGTGTATGCGCCGGTGTCCTGATCGGCAAAGAAGATCGGATCGGCGAGGGTCAGCACGGGGGGCGTCTCGTCGCGGCTCACCAGCAGGAACACGCTGGTCACGTCCATTCCCTGCTTGCCGTCGATCTTGAGCATCAGACTGCCGGTGAAATCGGGGATCGGATACCCTGTGCCATCGGCGTTTGCTTTGATCTCGCCGCCGGTGGTCATGTCCATCCGCGTGACGGTGATGCTGTCGGCGGCGCAATCCACGGTGAGCGTGCCGGGGTTTTCACCCACATAGGCGTGGTACACGTGGGTTTCATCATCCTTGATACATCCGGTGCCGTTCACGTTGAGCGTCATATTCAACGGCGTATATTGGGGCAAGATTTCATCATTGGACATTGCCTCCGTGCTGTAATACTTCGCGGTGAGCGCCTTTTGGGTGTTCGTTCCCCCGCTCCCGGCGGTACTGCCCGCTGTACTCTCTGCGGCGCTTGTCTCCTCGCCTTCCATGGAGCCGGTCTCCGTGCTCTCCGTAGAACCCGTCCCCGCGCTCTCCGTGAAGTACGGCTCCTCTTTGTAGGCGCTCACGCCGACCATGTAGGTCTCGTTGGCGGACAAGTTTTTGGAATTTTCCGTTTCCTCGCCGCCCACGGTCAGCGCCATGTCGATGGAGGTGGTTTTGGCGTCCAGATCGTAGCCAAAGCCGGTGTCCTTCCACTCGTTGCCGTCTTTCTGATAGACCGTCACACGGTAGCCGTCGACGCCGTCCACGGGCTGCCATTCGGCGTGCATCACCTCGTTGCCGACAAAGGTCAGCGTAACGTTTGTCGGAGCGGCAGGCTCGTTGCTATTGATGTACGAAACGGTTCCGAGCGTCTGGCTGTCGATGGCCATAAGAGCGGTCACATTTTCGCTCTCTCCGTTCTCATCGGCGACCGTGGTGGTCTTTTCTGTCATCAGGAACGAAGTAACATAGTACTTGCCGCTGGGCGCGTGCGTACCACTGTTGGGAATATCGACGGAAATGCTGTTGGGGTTCACATCGATCTGCTCATCGATCAGGTAGTCCGCGCCGCCTTCTTTCTCGGCAAAATAGGTGCGCAGCACATACTTTGTATCCTCTTCGGCGTATTTGACCTCGCCGGACACCTGATTGCCGCTCAAACTCAACTCCAGCTTTTCAAACGGTGTAACGGTGGCTGTTTGGTTCTTCCGAGGTTCAAGATCACCCGTATTGACCACATAAGTCCCGCCATCCTTCAGCCGCAGGAGTGCTACGCGGTATTCCTTCCCGTCCTTATTATTCTTGATAAGGTCGATGCCTGCATAGATCTCCGCGGTGGGATCGGTTTGACCGTCCTCACCCACCCAGTTGATGTCGATGCGGTCGGTCTCATCTTTTTTCGTAATAGACAGGTCTTGTTTGATATCCTCCTCGCTCACGCTGCTGTCAAATGCCAGCAGGATATACGGCGTTTCGTCCGCATCGGCGTATACCGTGATCTCCTGAGAGTTTCCACCGCCGCGGGGCTCCGCATCAGGCGGATCTGCAGCCAGCATGACTGCAAACTCCTCCCCGTCCTCCAGAGAGACGGCCTGCACCACCGGCTCAACGCCCTTACTGCTCCAGTCCCATTCCGGGAGTTTTGTGATAAACGTCCCCTCGATGCCCCAGCCCTCCTTGTAGCGGAAGTTGGTTTGGAGGACCTTCGGAACGAGCACCCACACGCGCACGCCGAACAAGGGATTCTGCGTCTGAGCCATCGCGCCGAGGTAGGCGTCGATGTTATTAAGCGCCTGCTTCATACCCTCGCTGACGCTGACGTCTCTGATCGGGATTTCCGTCTGGCCGCCGACGATCAGTTGGATGTCCGCGCTGCCGAATTTTGTTCCGGCAAAGGGGAAGCCCTTCGGGATCTGTACTCTGCCGTTTACCGTGCCGTTGGCGCCGATGCCGAGATACAGATGCTTCCTGCCGGATTTCATACCCGTACCGCCGAAAGCGCCCAGCTTGAGGGAGGATTCCAAAGCGAACACGTCGAGTTTTTTGCTCGGCAGATTGATCGTCAGTTCCTCCGAGCCGACGAGATAGACGCCCTGGTAGGGTGTGCCTTTATACTTCCGCTCCTGTCCGGTAAGTTTGAGGGCATAGCCGAAGCTGTCAACAAACTGTCCGTACTTGCCAAATCCCATAATGCCCACATCGCTTGCCTTGAGAGAGATCTCGCTGGGGCCGAGCACCACGTCGGCCCGGCCCTCGACAAGCTGCAGATAGGCACCCGACACCGCGCCCCGCAGCTTGATGGGCGGGATGGCGAAATAGTTGCCCTTTACCGTAGCGGCCAGATCCTTAAAGCCCGCGCCGCCCCCGGTGAGCCGGCCCACAGGCACCGGCGGGATCAGGAGGATGCCCGGCTCGGCTTTGACGAAGAACCACAGCTCGTCAGGGATCAGCGAGCCGTCGTTGGCCCGCTCCAGCGCCAGCTTCGCCTCGGTCTCAAAGAGGTCAAAGACGTTCAGCTCCAGTTCAAAGGCGTAGCGCTCCTCACCCTTGAAGGTGTTGACCTCGCCCTCGACATTGGCAAGCTCCAGCGACAGCATTTTTTCGGTGCTGAATTCGCCCGTGGCCTTTACGCCGTTGACCTTGAATTCATTCCCCTTCAAGCCGTAGCCCAGCTTTTCCATCGTAAACTTTGCACCGTCGAAAATGGTCTGAAAGCCGATATTACCGCTGAACACAAGGTTTCCCGCCGCGTCGGCAGTCGCCTCTTCCAGCTTCACCGTGGCGTAGGGGATGTCTACATAGACGATGGCGGCGTTTTTGGCCGGGTCAATGTCAAATGCAAAGCCCTTTTTTGTGAGGGAGATCCCCAGCGCACCATCCGCGCCGTTTGTCGGCTGATAGAATTTGAAGGTGGGCGCACTCAGGCTCACGCCGCTTTGCTCCACGGTTCCGTTCTTGTGGATAATGAGCTTGCCGCCGCTGCCCCACGTTGCCGTGACGGAGGGCGAGAGCAGCGCCGCCCCGCCGGTGAAGGTAAAGGCTTCTCCGTTTTTGCTCTCATAATCGCCGTTGATGAGGGCGACGGGGTCTCCGTACCGCTTTTTCAGCGCCGAAAGCGCCGCGTCGTCGGCCACGTGTTCCACCGTCACGCCGCTGCCGCTGGAGAAAACGGCCAGCCGCTTGGCGTAGATGGCGGGATCGACCTTGTCCGGTTCGCTGGGGATGTCCTGTTTCAGTATCTTCAGGTCGCGGAAGCCCCAGAGGAAGTGGGTGGAATCAGCCGCATAATTCTCCGGCTCGAAATCAAAGCTCACATAGCTCTCGCAGCTCACAAGGGAATTCAACGGTTTGTCCCCCGGCTGCACACTGACGAGCTGCGCCAGATCGACACGGAGCGGCTCGCCGCTGGGGGCGGTGATCGTCTTTCCATAGTAATCCGACAGGCCCACAAAGGGATTGGCCCAGGGGTAGCTGTCCACATACGCCTCGGTGATGTAAACGCCGTCCACATCGCCCCACGAGGAATAGCCCTTGGGAACAGTCTTTGTATCCAGATTCTCCACGGGCAAGGTGATGGTGGAACTTTCCGTGGTGATCTTGGGGGTCCCCCCCTCCGGCACCTCCGGCACCGTGGTGCGGCTGAGTTTGATGGCGGGGCCGCCCGTTTCCTCCAGCATGGCCGAATGTCCCATGGAGGTAAAGCCATTGAGGTAATAGCCCCATCTAAAATCAAAATCCGTGGTAAACTGTTCGCGTCCTCCTTTGATCTCAATGCTGCCGACGGTCGTCAGCACGCCCCAGGTGTCCTCCTTCGCCGTAGGCCCGCTCTCCTTGAGCTGCACGATCTCGTAGTAGACTGTCACCTGTGCGGCGACATGACTGTGGGACGAGAGCAGGTCATACTCCGCCTTGATTGCCTTCGTGCCTCCGCCGTTGGGCGTACCCGTCACAAATTCCATCTTTTTCAGACTTATCACCACGCCCTCGGTGGTCGGTACGCCTTGCTTATAGGTAGTGTAATTGCAGTACGGCGTCTGGCTGTTCCACATACTGTCCTCGTCAGGCTTCGCGGCGGGAACCACCGTGAGATAGGAATAGGTCTCAAGCAATTTATGCAGCGTCACGTGGACGTACCCGTTTTGCAGGGACAGCGAGCCGTCCGCCATCTTGACCGTCTTTACCTCGCCTGCCCGGTAAATGTCCCCCGCGAAGGCCACAGCCTCCGTAGGCAGCAGGCCCAGCAGCAGACACAGCGTCAATAACAGGGTGATCGTTTTTTTCATGATGCGTTTCCCTCCTTGTCTGTCTCGTTGTTCTTTTCTCGTTTCTCCCGTTCATGCAGGCGCATACAGACCACCGTCAGGACAGCGGCGGCCGCAAAGGATGCCACGCCCACCAGCACATAGCCGCCTGCGCTGTCAGAGAGCAGCGTCGCGCCGTAGGCCCCCTGGACAGCGGCGCCGGGTGCCCCGTCGGTGAAATGGGCCAGCGCGCCGGTCAGTCCCAGAGCCAGCACGGTGCACAGCGTTCCCAGCCGCCGCAGCGCCGTCCGCTCCCGCTTTTGGATCAGCCGCAGGGCCGTCTGCTTCACACGCCGGACGCGCTCCGTGGTGTCATACATGCCCCTTCCTCCTTCCCGAAAAAAAGTCCTTACATTACCATAGGGACAAAAACGGCGAAAACTACGCACCAAAAATCGAAAAAATTTCAAAAAAAACAGACCGTCCGACAGGACGGTCTGATGAGACTGTATTTACGCCTCGGCCTTCCGCGCCAGCAGCCGGAAGCACAGCGCCGTGGGCAGCGGGACAAAGTAGGCGATGAGCTGAGGCGTCCCCCCGGCGCTGACCAGAAGGTTGTAGATGGCGTGGTAAATGATGGCCACGCACAAAAGCGCGAACAGGCAGGCCGCCCGCAGGGGGCGGCTGTCCCACACAGGGCGCAGAGCACCGCCGTACACATTCCCGCAGACCACATGCATCGCGCCGGTGCCAAAGCCCCGGATCAGCAGAAAGAGGATCTGGTCCGCGCCGTTTTGCGTGAGGAAACAGATGTTTTCAAAGGTGGCAAAGCTGGCGGCCACGATGACGGCGGCCAGCCGGAAGCGGGCAAACGTCGGCTCAAACACAGCCAGAAAGAACAGCAGCGGCAGCAGCTTCATGATCTCCTCCACCACCGGGGCGATCTGGGTGGCGGCATTGACGGCGTCCGCCTGATACAGCCGGGCGAAGAAGGTGTTGAGATAGGCGGAGAGCAGACAGGCCCCCATCCCCGCAAGGCAGAACACCAGCGCGGCGCGATGTCCCCGCTTTAGGGACAGCAGCGCCACCACCAGCGGGGCCGCCATGCAGACGAATACATTTTCGATATAGGTCACGCCTCCACCGCCTTTCGCACTGCGGGCAGAAACAAAAGCAAAACGAGGGTCAGCAGGAAATCGAACCAGAAGTAGGGGTTGGTCAGGGTGTCGCTCACCCAGAAGCAGGAGGCCGTCCACAGGGCGTACTCCAGCGCGATGAAGGCCAGTACCGTTCCGTGAAACCGGCGCAGCCGCCCGCTTTCCGTCTTTTTCGCCCAGACGAGGCCCCGCACAGCGCACCACGCCAGCATCATCGTCAGGCCGCACATGAGGACGTTGAGAAGCAAATCGCCGCGGGTGGCGTACAGTGCGAACTGCGGCAGGCAGAACACCGGCGCCAGCCAGCACAGCCCCGTCCGGGACTGCCGTTCCCCCGCGTCGGGCAGCGTCAGCGTCAGGGAAAGCAAAAAGACATAGCTTGCCAGCCACGCAAGGTCGGAGACGTAAAAAACCTGCGGTGTCTCCTGCCGCAGCAGCAGGTGCAGCGTCCAGTAAAGGGTGCCCAGGGCGAAGGTGCCGTAAAAGCAGGTCAGCAGAAACCACGGCTGTCTGCGGCTCTTGAGATACGCCCGCAAAGCGGCGCAGAAGCCCGCCGTCACGGCGAGAAACTGCGAGAGATAGTCCCAAAACTCAATCATCGTACCGCTCCTCGTCCGCCGAGTCCCCCTCATGCCCGCGCAGGCGGACGCACAGCACCGTCACGCACACGCCTAACGCGAAGGCCAGCAGGCCCACCACGAGATAGCCCAGGCTCCGGCCGCTGAAAATGCTGGCGGCCATGCCGCCGCCCAGCGCCGTGTCGGAAAATCCCTCCGTGATGCCGGGCATGGCCAGCGCGAGGGAAACGATCACGGCGAAACAGGCCGCTGTACCGGCGCAGAGGAGCCCACGGACACGGCGGCGCTGCCGCTGCCGTTCCAGTTCCCTTGCCCGCCGCTTGGCCGCGGCCAGCCGTTCAGCCGTTGTGCGCATCTGTGATCCCCTCCTGTTCCAGCCGCTTTCGCAGCGCGATTTTTCCACGGTAAATGAGGTCCGCCACCTGCTTTTCCCGCTTGCCCATGACGGCGGCGGTCTCCGCGTGGTTCAGTCCCTCAAAATAGACGAGGAACAGCGCCTCCCGGTAGTCCTCGTGCAGCTCTGCCATGCAGGTCCGCAGGAGCCGCGCCCGTTCTGCCGATTGCACGGTTTCCTCCACCAGCTCCCGGGCCTCCGGTTCCTCCGTCAGCGCGTCCAGCGAAAAGCAGTTTCTCGCCCGCTTTTTGTGCAGCAGCCGCAGGGCCATGTGCCGCGCCGACTGGTAGAGGTAGGCGCGAAAGCCGCCGTCCCGGATGGCCGGTCTTTTGGCGATGAGATAGGCAAAGGTCTCGATCATCAGGTCCTCCGCCTCGTGAAGGTCGCAGAGGTAGCCGTCCAGATAGAGGGTCAGCTTGGTGCCGTAACGCTCCATAAGCGCGCCCAGGGCGTCCTCATCTCCGCCGAGGTAACGGCGGTATAATGCTTCGTCTGTCATCCCTCCGCCGCCTCCCTTCGCCGCGTTTTTCATGATTATAACACGCCCCATGCGCCCTTGTCGATAGAATTGATATACCCGAAAGGCTCCTGCCATCAGTTCCACGCCCCAGGTCATCGCCGCCCGCACCAGCAAAAAGCGGATAAAACACTTGAAGGCCAATTCCGGTTTCTTCATTTCCGCATTGAACGTCTTTTACCTACCATCTCTTGACAGTAGGTAATCATTCTTTGCCGATGCGCAGCGTAGCGGAACGTTCCGCTGTGTTGCGGTACAGTAGTCACAGGCAAAAAGGAAATTCCGCCCCTTTTCGGAAATTTGCCATTTATAATTTGACATATTTCTGAAACGTGTTAACATTCTTCCGAATGTTGGACATAATAGAATCAACAGATCATTTCAAGGAGACAAGCAAATGGCTGACTTTATGTTTGTAAAAGATGCGGCTGCGCTTTGGAATATTAGTGAACGGCAGGTTAGCGGGCTTTGCAGTCGCGGAAAGATCCCCGGAGCAGTAAAGCAGAGACGTTCTTGGATGATCCCGACAACTGCCGAAAAGCCCGCTGATCAGCGAGTCAAATCCGGAGCCTAAATGGAATGTCCATCTCCTTGAATTTCGATATGCTTATCTGCTGGAATTTCCAACGTAGAAGCAAGTCCAATATCTTCTGCCAAGGTAATGGTATTCTTTTCACCGGTAGCATTCTCGATCGCCGTCCGTAATTCTGCTTCTGTTGTAATCCCATTGTTTTCCGCCCATGCTGTCGGAACCAGCGTGAATATCATCGTCAGTGACAACAATATTGCAAAAATTCGCTGTTTCATCGCTTTTACCTCCTATATTTCCTTCTATTTGATCCGCTTCCGCAGGTTTAAACAAAAAAACAGACGCCTTCAAGACATGGTTTTACCCATGCCTGAAAGCGCCTTTGCTTTATATTCTGTGGACAGCGTAAAGCAGCGAACGCCGCTTGCTCTGTCCTGGCCTATTCTGTTTTTCGGAAATTGCCGGAGCATCATGCGCATCAGAACCTTTGGAGGGGTCAGCGCGGAGCTATGGAACCAGGGGGAATGGCGGCTGTCCGCCGTTGGCAGCTGGCTGGCCCGGAGGGCCCCGTAGCTTTGCGTTGCCGGCTTGCGCCGGGTTTGCCCATAAATTTTACATAAAGCAAGCAGCAGATTGCTCTTTTCCAGTCAATAGGCGTTTTTTATAAAATTCAACCGTTTTCTTTGTGTTTTTCGAGCCTTTTTCCGCTCAGAAACCACGCTTGCGCTCCCCGCATGGTGCGGGAATCCGCCGTCGATCCTCCCGGCTTCTGTGCTCTTTACACCCAAATGCCGGAGGCCCTCCTTGGAGCAGCAGTGTACCCGCGGCAAAGTCCCGTCGATTTTCATTGCCATACCGATGGAACCGTGGTATACTATTCCCGTTGAAAAAGCAAAACAAAGGAGAGATGACCATGGACCCCATCAGCGAGATCGAATTGGAGGACTGCCCCGTATGCCGCGGCGCCGGTTATATTGAGGACGAGCAGGGCTGGTGCATGTATGCGTGCTGCCTGAACTGCGGCACGGAGACCGCCCACGTCAGCTACAAGACGCCGGAGGAGCGGCTGGAGGCCGCCCGTCAGGCTGCCTACCTGTGGAACATCGGCAAGGTGATACACACCGGCATGTGTGACTGATTCCCACGCAAAAAACGCGCAAGTGAGAGCACTTGCGCGTTTTTCCTTTGGCTGATACAATACAGAAAAAGCTTCCGGGAGGAACACAGTATGATTCGTGAGATCTGCAGGGATGAGACGTTTCTCGCCCAGAAGGCCGCCCCCGCCACGGCGGATGATCTGGCCACAGCCCAGGACCTGCTGGACACCCTGACCGCCCACAAGGACAGCTGCGTGGGCATGGCGGCCAACATGATCGGCGTGAACAAGCGCATCATCGCCTTCGACAACCAGGGCGCCTATATGGTCATGTTCAATCCGGAGATCGTGAAAAGGGCCGGCCCCTATGAGGCGGAGGAGGGGTGCCTGTCCCTCTCCGGCACCCGCAGAGCCCGGCGGTGGGAGTCCATCAAGGTCCGCTGGCAGAACGAAAAATTCCAGGAGCGGATCAAGACCTTCACCGGCTGGACGGCCCAGATTATCCAGCACGAGATCGACCACTGCGAGGGCATTATCATCTGAGGGGGAGGGGAAACCTATGAAACTTGCCATTCTCTCCGACACCCACGGCCTGCTGCGGCCGGAGGTCACGGAGCATCTAAAGACCGCCGACGCCATCCTCCATGGCGGAGATATCAACAGGCAGAGCATCGTGGATGAGCTGCGGCAGTATGCGCCGCTGTACATCGTCCGGGGCAACAACGACAAGGACTGGGCGGAGGCCATCCCGCACGATCTCACCGTTACCCTGGGCGGCGTGACCTTTTTCATGGTCCACAACAGAAAGGAGGTCCCGGCGGACCTGGCCGGTGTGGACGCGGTGGTGTTCGGCCACTCCCACAAGTACGTGCAGGAGGAGAAAGACGGTGTCCTCTGGCTCAACCCGGGCTCCTGCGGCCCTCGGCGGTTCCATCAGGAGATCACCATGATGACGGCGGAGGCGGAGGATGGGAAGATCCGGGTGGAGAAGGTCATCATCCCCCACGGGACGGCGTGAGAACGGCGGGAAGACTGCTTCTCACCGGCGGTTCCGCCGTCTGCGGAGGCGGGGCGGCGCACCCCGGGCGGGGGAGGGGACAGGGCATTGACAACCGCCTGGCACAGGCAGTTCTGCCCTGAGATGGGGGCCGGCTTTGGCGGCGCACCGGGGATGCGGCGGCTCAAACAGACTCCGCCGGGCCGGAGTTCCGGAGCGTGCCGCTGCGGCGGCCCGCTTGCTGAAAGCCGGGGAACCGGCAGTGTATCCGAATTCTTGCAGACCTCACAGCTGCACACAAGCCGGCG
>OIZB01001653.1_pt1 | contig 11321 bp, 9 predicted proteins | sample 1588401 | NCBI WGS metagenome assembly OIZB01 (sample SAMN03283270) | human gut metagenome | biome: human-associated habitat; material: feces | host: Homo sapiens | place: USA | collected 2013
TCGGCGGCAAGGCGCAGTTCGGCGGCCAGCGCTTCGGCGAAATGGAAGTCTGGGCCCTGGAGGCCTACGGCGCGGCGTATACGCTGCAGGAGATCCTCACGGTCAAGTCCGACGACGTGACGGGCCGTGTCAAGACGTATGAAGCCATCGTCAAGGGCCACAACGTCCCGACCCCGGGCGTGCCCGAATCGTTCAAGGTTCTCGTCAAGGAGCTGCAGTCGCTGTGCCTGGACGTCAAGATCCTCGGTGAGGACGGCGAAGAGGTCGACCTCAAGGACGACGATGACGATGATTCCATCTACGGCGCAGGCGGCAAGGCGCTGCCCGACGACGAGATCACGATGGACGACGATCTGCCGAACGGCAAGGACGTCGACGCCGACGAGGCGGCCGAAGCAGGCTTTGAGATCCAGGACGAGGACAACGTCTTCGGCCTGCTGAACGACAGCTACACCATGGACTCCGATGATTCGGAGAACGTATAAGAAGGAGGCGGCAATACAATGAGTCATGCAACATTCAGCGCAATCCAGATCGGTATTGCTTCCCCGGATAAGATCCGCGAATGGTCCTACGGAGAGGTCAAGAAGCCGGAAACCATCAACTACCGCACCCTGAAGCCCGAGCGCGACGGTCTGTACTGCGAACGCATCTTTGGCCCGACGAAGGACTGGGAGTGCCACTGCGGCAAGTATAAGAAGATCCGCTACAAGGGCAAGATCTGCGACCGCTGCGGCGTGGAAGTCACGCGCGCCAAGGTCCGCCGCGAGCGCATGGGCCACATCGAGCTCGCCACGCCCGTTTCCCACATCTGGTATTTCAAGGGCATTCCGTCCCGCATGGGCCTGCTGCTCGACATCAGCCCCCGCATCCTGGAAAAGGTGCTGTATTTCGCCGCTTATATCGTCACCGATCCCGGCGAGACCCCGCTGATGCGCAACCAGATCCTCTCGGAGAAGGAATACCGCGATATGCGCGAGAAGTATGAGGACGATTTCGACGCCGGTATGGGCGCCGAGGCCGTCAAGAAGCTCCTCCAGCAGATCGACCTCGAATCCTTGTCCGAGCAGCTCCACGCCGAACTCAAGAGCGCGAGCGGCCAGAAGAAGGCCCGCATCGTCAAGCGCCTTGAGGTCGTGGATGCGTTCCGCATCTCCGGCAACAAGCCCGAGTGGATGATCATCGACGTGCTGCCCGTCATTCCGCCCGAAATTCGTCCGATGGTCCAGCTCGACGGCGGCCGCTTCGCGACCTCCGACCTGAACGACCTCTACCGCCGCGTCATCAACCGCAACAACCGCTTAAAGCGCCTCATTCAGCTCAACGCGCCCGACATCATCGTGCGCAACGAGAAGCGCATGCTGCAGGAAGCGGTCGACGCGCTGATCGACAACGGCCGCCGCGGCCGCGCCGTCACCGGTGCGAATAACCGCGCACTCAAGTCCCTTTCCGACATGCTCAAGGGTAAGCAGGGCCGCTTCCGTCAGAACCTGCTCGGCAAGCGTGTCGACTACTCCGGCCGTAGCGTTATCTGCGTCGGCCCTGAGCTGAAGATCTACCAGTGCGGTGTGCCGAAGGAAATGGCACTCGAGCTGTTCCGCCCCTTCATTATGAAGAAGCTCGTCGAGGACGGCGCCGCCAACAACATCAAGTCCGCCAAGAAGATGGTCGATAAGGGCCGCACCGAGGTCTGGGACGCGCTCGATGTCGTCATCAAGGATCACCCCGTCATGCTCAACCGCGCGCCGACGCTCCACCGTCTCGGTATTCAGGCGTTCGAGCCGGTGCTGGTCGAGGGCCGCGCCCTCAAGCTCCACCCGCTGAACTGCACGGCATTCAACGCGGACTTCGACGGCGACCAGATGGCTATTCACGTGCCCCTGTCTGCCGAGGCGCAGGCCGAGGCCCGTATCCTGATGCTCTCTGCCAACAACCTGTTGCGTCCTCAGGACGGCGGCCCTGTCACGGTGCCGACGCAGGATATGGTTCTGGGTTCCTACTACCTCACGTTCGAACGCTTTGAAAACGGCGTTTCCCAGATGGATAACGACGAGTTCTGGCCGCAGGACATTGACTTTGCCCTTGCCGGCAAGCGCTACGACGAGCTGACCGACGAAGAGAAGGCCAGCGTGAATCTGCACGTTTACCGCGACGAGGACGAGGCCATGCTCGCCTACAACGACCACCTCATCGGTATCCACCAGCCCATCCTTGTCCGCACGGTCAAGCAGATGCCGGACGGCACCATGGGCAGCAAGGTCGTGCGCGTTACCATCGGCCGCATCATCTTCAACCGCAACATCCCGCAGGACCTTGGCTTTGTGAGGCGCGTGGATGAAAACGGCGAGCCGACCGAAAACTACTTCGACTACGAGATCACCGAGGTCTGCGGCAAGAAGCTGCTCGGCAAGATCGTCGACCGCACGATCAAGCTGCACAACTTCACCATCGCGGCCGAAGTGCTCGATAACATCAAGGCCACGGGCTACAAGTTCTCCACCCGTGCGGCCATCAGTATCTCCGTTGCGGATATGACCATTCCGCCGGCAAAGTACACCCTCATTGCCGAGACCGAGCAGCGCGTCGTCGACATCGAAGACCAGTTCAAGATGGGCTTCATGACCGAGGATGAGCGCTACCGCGCCGTCGTCAAGGAGTGGGAAAAGACCACCGCGGACGTCACCGACGCCCTGCAGAAGAACATGGACCGCTACAACCCCATCTTCATGATGGCGGACTCCGGTGCCCGTGGTTCGATGAAGCAGATCCGTCAGCTGACCGGTATGCGCGGCCTGATGGCCAACACCGCCGGTAAGACGATCGAGATCCCGGTCAAGGCAAACTTCCGCGAAGGTCTGTCCGTCCTTGAATACTTCACCTCCTCCCGAGGCGCCCGTAAGGGCCTTGCCGATACGGCTCTTCGTACGGCAGACTCCGGTTACCTGACCCGCCGAATGGTCGACGTCTGCCAGGATGTCATCATCCGCTCCGACGACTGCGGCGCGACCCGCGGCATCACGATCAGCGAGATCAGCGAGAACGGCCAGGTCATCGAAAAGTTCTCCGAGCGCGTCAACGGCCGCTATCCGGTCCACGACGTGATGAAGCCCGGCACGGACGAGGTCCTCATTTCCAAGGATCACATGATGACCCCCGAGGATGCCGACCTCATGGAGAAGTTCGATATCCACTCCGTCGAGATCCGCACGGTGCTTACGTGCAAGGCCCACAGCGGCGTTTGCGCGAAGTGCTACGGCATGAACCTTGCCACGAGCAAGCCCGTCGGCCCCGGCGAGGCGGTCGGTATCATCGCGGCCCAGTCCATCGGCGAGCCCGGTACGCAGCTGACGATGCGAACCTTCCACACCGGCGGCGTTGCGGGCGGCGATATCACCCAGGGTCTTCCGCGAGTCGAGGAACTGTTTGAGGCGCGCCGTCCCAAGAAGATGGCGACCCTCGCCGAGATCGGCGGTAAGGTCCGCTTCGAAGAGGCGACCAAGGGCAGCCTGCTCAACATCATCGTCACCGCGGACGACGGCGACAACCGCATCTACTCGGTGCCGCACACCGGCCTTCGCGTGAACGACGGCGACGTCATCGCCAAGGGCACGCAGCTGCAGGACGGCGCGCTGTCCCCGCACGATATCCTGCGTATCCGCGGCACGTCCGCCGTTCATGACTACCTCATTCAGGAAGTTTTGAAGGTTTACCGTCAGCAGGGCGTTGACATCAACGATAAGCATATCGAGGTCATCGTCCGCCAGATGATGCGCAAGGTGCGCGTCGAGGAGTCCGGTGACACGAACCTGCTCTCCGGCTCCATGGTCGATCTGCTTGAGTATGAGGATGCCAACGAGGAGATCCGCGCGCGCAATGCTGCGGGCGAGGTCAACGCCGAGACCGGCGAGCCGCTGCAGGAAGCCATTGCCACGCAGCTGCTCATGGGTATCACGAAGGCCTCTCTTGCGACCGACAGTTGGATGTCCGCCGCGTCCTTCCAGGAGACCACAAAGGTCCTGACTGAAGCCGCCATCAAGGGTAAGGTCGACCACCTTGTTGGTCTGAAGGAGAACGTCATCATCGGTAAGCTCATCCCCGCCGGTGCAGGCCTGAACGCCTACCGCGAGTTTGCTGAGGAGATCGTTCCCGAGCCTGAGAAGCCCGAGGAAGAGCCGCACGAGCCGCGCATCATCACGAATGCCGTCGAAGTGTGAGTTAGGACCTCACGTATTGAATAGGTAAAAAGAGACGCGGAAAATTCCGCGTCTCTTTTTTGCCATTTTGGCGGAAAAAGGGAGAGTTTGACAGCCTCTTTTCAAAAGTTTGACGCGCCGGCGCGGAACGCACAAAAAAATTCGGGAAAAGCCCGTCGTTTCAGCGATTATTTTGTGTAGACAGCCATAAAAAACGCTTGACGGCTTGTGTGCCTCATGGTATAATTTCAACTTGCGTGGGTATGTCCCACGGAATTTGTCATACCGTCAGGAGGGACCTGCCGTGACGCCGGATCTGTCCACTTGCCGCAAGGTAGCGGGCATCAAGCAGACGATGCGTGCACTGCGGGAACACCGCGCGGAAAAGCTGTATATCGCCTGCGATGCAGACCCAGCCGTGCTTGCGCCGATCGAAGCGCTCGCACGCGAAGAGAACATCGAGATCGACGATCGCGCCACGATGGCACAGCTTGGCCACAGCGCGGGCATCGCCGTTGGTGCGGCGGTGATCGCCGTTCTGAGAAATTAAGGTTTTTTCGGGATATTTTACCGATATCCTGTAAAAAATATATATCACATCATTTCAGGAAAGGAGAAACAAGAATGCCTACTTTTAACCAGTTGGTTCGCAAGGGCAGACAGCAGTCGACTTACAAGTCCAACTCCCCGGCTCTGCAGTATGGTCTTAACACGCTGAAGAACAAGGAGACCGACCTCGCCTCTCCCCAGAAGCGTGGCGTTTGCACCGCAGTTCGTACTGCGACCCCGAAGAAGCCGAACTCCGCTCTTCGTAAGATCGCCCGTGTCCGCCTCACCAATGGCTATGAGGTCACCGCTTACATCCCCGGCGTCGGTCATTCCCTGCAGGAGCACTCTGTGGTCATGATCCGCGGCGGCCGTGTGAAGGACCTCCCTGGTGTGCGTTACCACATCATCCGCGGCACTCTGGACGCTCAGGGCGTGCAGGGCCGTATGCAGTCCCGTTCCAAGTACGGCGCCAAGCGCCCGAAGCAGAAGTAAGGCTGCGACCTTGAAATGAGCTTTGCCGAAAAGGTTTGATATATATTTTTGTGTCATTCACCTCTTTGGCAGGCCGGAACACGATGGGGGAGAGCCCCATTCGCGAGTACCTATGATTTCTAAATTATAAGAAGGAGGGAAGCAAAGTGCCCAGAAGAGGTAATGTTCCCAAGAGAGAAGTTCTGCCCGATCCTATGTACAACAGCGTCCTGGTGACCAAGCTCGTCAACAGCGTGATGCTCGACGGCAAGAAGGGCGTCGCCCAGAAGGTCGTCTACAGCGCGTTCGACATGATCAAGGACAAGACCGGCAACGAGCCTCTCGATGTTTTCAACCAGGCCATGGAGAATATCATGCCCAGCCTGGAGACCAAGTCCCGCCGCGTCGGCGGTGCCACCTATCAGGTGCCGATGGAGGTCCGTCCCGCCCGTCGTCAGACCCTCGGTCTGCGTTGGCTGACGGCCTATGCCCGTGCCCGTGGTGAGCGCACCATGGCCGAGCGCCTGGCTGGCGAGATCATGGATGCTGCCAACAACAGCGGCAGCGCCGTGAAGAAACGCGAAGATACCCACAAGATGGCCGAATCCAACAAGGCATTCGCCCACTTCCGCTGGTAACGGAGGAACGAGAGAATTATGGCAAGAAAAGTCTCTCTGGAAAACACCAGAAATATCGGCATCATGGCCCATATCGACGCTGGCAAGACCACGACTACCGAGCGTATTCTGTACTACACCGGCGTCAACTACAAGATCGGCGAGACCCACGACGGTACCGCCACGATGGACTGGATGGCTCAGGAACAGGAGCGTGGTATCACCATCACCTCCGCTGCCACCACCTGCTACTGGAAGGGCAGCAAGAATCAGTTCCCGCAGACCCGCTTGAACATCATCGACACCCCGGGCCACGTCGACTTCACCGTTGAGGTCGAGCGCTCCCTGCGCGTTCTGGACGGCTCTGTGACCGTTCTCTGCGCCAAGGGCGGCGTTGAGCCCCAGTCTGAGACTGTGTGGCGTCAGGCCGATAACTACAAGGTCCCCCGCATGATCTACGTCAACAAGATGGATATCATGGGCGCGGACTTCTACAACGTTCTGCACATGATCCACGACCGTCTCAAGTGCAACGCTGTCCCCATCCAGCTGCCGATCGGCTCTGAAGATACCTTCAAGGGCATCATCGACCTGGTGGAGATGGACGCTGATATCTACTACGACGAGCTCGGCAAGGACATGCGCGTCGAGGAGATCCCCGAGGACATGCTCGAGCTCGCTCAGGAGTATCGCACCAAGCTCATTGACGCTTGCGCTGACCTGAACGACGAGATCATGGAGCTGGCGCTCGAAGAGAAGCCCGTTCCTCAGGATCTCATCCGCAAGACCATCCGTCAGGCCACCATTGACAATAAGATGGTTCCTGTCACCTGCGGTACCTCTTACAAGAACAAGGGCGTTCAGAAGCTGCTGGACGCGATCGTCGACTACATGCCGTCCCCCGTGGATATCCCCGCGATCGACGGTGTGAACCCCGATACCGGTGAGGAAGATGTCCGTCACGCGGACGATAACGCTCCGTTCTCCGGTCTTGCGTTCAAGATCGCGACCGACCCGTTCGTCGGCCGTCTGTCCTTCGTTCGCGTGTACTCCGGTATTCTGAATACCGGTACCGCCGTTCTCAACTCCACCAAGCATCAGAGAGAGCGCATCGGCCGCATCCTGCAGATGCACGCCAACCACCGCGAGGATATCGAGTGCTGCTACGCCGGCGACATCTGCGCCGTCATCGGCCTCAAGAACACCACCACCGGTGATACGCTCTGCGATGAAAAGGCTCCGATCATCCTGGAGTCCATGGAATTCCCCGAGCCCGTGATCCGCGTCGCCATCGAGCCCAAGACCAAGGCCGGTCAGGAGAAGATGGGCATCGCGCTGATGAAGCTGGCTGAGGAAGACCCGACCTTCAAGACCTACACCGATGAAGAGACCGGTCAGACCATCATCGCCGGTATGGGTGAGCTCCATCTGGAGATCATTGTCGACCGCCTGCTCCGTGAGTACAAGGTCGAGGCGAATGTCGGCGCTCCTCAGGTCGCCTACAAGGAGACCATCACCAAGGCTGTCGATCAGGATACCAAGTACGCCCGTCAGAGCGGTGGTAAGGGTCAGTACGGTCACGTCAAGATCCATGTCGAGCCCAACGAGTCCGGCAAGGGTTACGAGTTTGTCAACGCCCTCGTCGGCGGCGCGATCCCCAAGGAATACGTTCCCGCGATCGATGCCGGTATTCAGGGCGCCATGCTCTCCGGTGTTCTCGCCGGTTACCCGGTCGTCGACGTCAAGGTCACGCTGTACGATGGTTCTTATCACGAGGTCGACTCCTCTGAAATGGCGTTCAAGATCGCCGGCTCCATGGCCTTCAAGGAGGCCTGCCAGAAGGCTGGCCCGACGCTGCTCGAGCCGATCATGAAGGTCTGCGTCATCGTCCCCGACGAGTACATGGGCGACGTGATCGGCGACCTCAACTCCCGCCGTGGTCAGATCCAGGGCTTCGAGGCCCGCAGCGGCGCGCAGCAGATCGACGCTTTCGTTCCTCTGGCTGAGATGTTCGGCTACGCGACTGACCTCCGCTCCTGCACGCAGGGCCGCGGCCAGTACACGATGGAGCCCGCGCATTATATCGAGATCCCGAAGAACATTCAGGAGAAGATCATCAACCAGCGCACGAACCGCGCCTGATAAAAAGGTATTGCAAAATACCGCGTTTTACGGTAAAATACCGGTGTATGTAAATGACACCGGCAAACAACGAAATTTTTTCATAGGAGGATCACTCTAATGGCTAAGCAGAAATTCGAGCGTACCAAGCCCCACGTAAACATTGGTACCATCGGTCATATCGACCATGGTAAGACCACCCTGACCGCCGCGATCACCAAGTTCCTCGCCATGCAGGGCGGTGCTGACTACACCGATTACAGCTCCATCGATAAGGCTCCGGAAGAGCGCGAGCGTGGTATCACCATCAACACCGCTCACGTTGAGTACCAGACCTTCGACCGCGTTGGCCACAACTACAAGACCGGCGAGGACAACGCCCAGATTCAGGGCCGTCACTATGCCCACGTCGACTGCCCGGGCCACGCCGACTATATCAAGAACATGATCACCGGCGCTGCTCAGATGGACGGTGCTATCCTGGTCATCGCCGCTTCCGACGGCCCCATGGCCCAGACTCGTGAGCATCTGCTGCTCGCCCGTCAGGTCAACGTGCCTTCCGTTCTCGTTTTCCTGAACAAGTGCGACCAGGTCGACGATGAAGAGCTGCTCGAGCTCGTCGAGATGGAAGTCCGCGAGATGCTCGACTTCTACAGCTTCCCCGGCGACGAGACCCCGATCATCCGCGGCAGCGCTCTGAACGCCCTGATCTCCGAGTCCAAGGACATCGACGCTCCCGAGTACAAGTGCATGCACGAGCTCATGGACGCTGTTGATACCTGGATCCCCACGCCCGACCGTAAGGCCGACCAGCCGTTCCTGATGCCCGTTGAGGACGTCTTCACGATCTCCGGTCGTGGTACCGTCGCTACCGGCCGTGTTGAGCGTGGCCAGCTGAAGCTCGGCGAGGAAGTCGAGATCATCGGTCTGACCGACGAGCGTCGCAAGACCGTCGTCACCGGTATCGAAATGTTCCACAAGCTGCTCGACTACGCCGAGGCTGGTGATAACATCGGTACCCTGCTCCGTGGTGTTGCCAAGAACGAGATCGAGCGCGGCCAGGTTCTGTCCAAGCCCGGTTCCATTCACCCCCTCACCAAGTTTGTTGGTCAGGTTTACGTCCTGAACAAGGACGAGGGCGGCCGTCATACCCCGTTCTTCAACAACTATCGTCCTCAGTTCTACTTCCGCACCACCGACGTTACCGGCATCATCACCCTGCCCGAGGGCACCGAGATGTGCATGCCCGGCGACAACGTCGATATGCATGTTGAGCTGATCACCCCCGTCGCCATGGAAGAGGGCCTGCGTTTCGCTATCCGCGAGGGCGGCCACACCGTTGGTTCCGGCGTTGTTTCCAAGATCGAGAAGTAATTTCTTGCTCTGAAAAGCAATACAAAGGGCGCTGTCCGCAAGGGCAGCGCCCTTTTTTGGTGCGCCCCTACATCATAAAACACATTGCGCCGCGTTTGTGCACTCTACACAAACGCGGCGCAATTATTTTGCAGAAAAAGTCAAATAAAAAGCTAAAACCTATTGACATTCTAGGTAAATAGGTATATTATACTGGCATCGGGTTTGAACAATGCAAACCAAAAACAGGAAAGGGGAATACCGCTATGTCCGCTATGTGTTGTTGTCGTATGCGCTGTCATCGGGCATGGTCTGTGGGGCCTACTAGAACCCCCATGTGTTGAACCTGACCTTTGTCCGGGAACCTTCGCAGAGAAGGCCCGGATTTTTTTACCTATTTTTTTCGTGACCCGATAGGGAAGGGGGGACTTTTGTGGATTGGAATGTGGTCGCACAGTACCTGCCGCTGTTTGAAAAAGCGGCGTGGCTGACCCTGCGTCTGGGGCTGGCAGGTATCGCGCTGGCTATTGTCATCGGGCTGGTCTGCGCACTGGTCCAGTATTATAAGGTGCCTGTGCTGCGCCGCGTCGTCGGCTTTTACATCCAGCTCAGCCGCAACACACCGCTCCTGGTCCAGTTGTTTTTCATCTATTATGGTTTGCCGAAGATCGGCATCAGGACTGACGCTGCGGTCTGCGGCATTGCAGGTCTGGCGTTTCTGGGCGGCAGCTACATGGCGGAGGCGTTCCGCAGCGGGCTGGAATCCATCGAGCCGATCCAGACCGAGAGCGCCTACAGCCTCGGCATGGACCGGATGCAGACGATGCGCTACGTCATCCTGCCGCAGGCCATGTCTACCAGCGTCCCGGCGTTCGTCGCCAATGTCATTTTCCTTTTAAAGGAAACCAGCGTGTTCAGCGCTATCAGCCTGATGGACCTGATGTTCACGGCGAAGGACCTCATCGGCCTGTACTACAAAACCACCGAGAGCCTGTTCCTTCTTGTGGTCTTTTACCTGCTGATCCTGCTCCCGGTTTCGCTGCTGGGGTCTCTGCTGGAAAGGAGGCTGCGCTATGCCGGATTTGGGGCTTAATGTACTGCTCAAGGGCAAAAACATGGCCCGCCTGCTGGGCGGCCTGTGGGTGGCCCTGCGCATCAGCCTGCTTTCCGTCGCCATCAGTATCCCGCTGGGCATCCTGCTGGGCGTGCTGATGAGCGGCAAAAATCCCGTTGTAAAAGCCATCCTGCGGGTTTATCTCGAAATCATCCGCGTTATGCCGCAGATGGTGCTGCTGTTCCTTGTGTTTTTCGGCACGACCCGCGCGTGGGGCTGGGACCTCTCGGGCGAGACGGCATCCGTCATCGTGTTTGTGCTGTGGGGCACGGCAGAGATGAGTGACCTTGTGAGAGGCGCGCTGATCTCCATCCCGAAGCACCAGTATGAGAGCAGCGAGGCGCTGGGTCTGACGAAGGCGCAGACCTATTGGTACATCATCATTCCGCAGACGGTGCGCCGCCTGATCCCGTTGAGCATCAACCTGATCACCCGCATGATCAAGACCACCAGCCTTGTGCTGATGATCGGCGTCGTCGAGGTGCTGAAGGTCGCGCAGCAGATCATTGAGGCCAACCGCATGGCCAGCCCGAACGCTGCATTCGGCATCTATCTGGTCGTGTTCCTGCTGTATTTCCTCGCCTGCTGGACCATCAGCCTGCTGGCATCGTACTTAGAGAAAAAATGGAGGTAAGGAACCATGGCAGAACCGATTTTGACCGTAGAGCATCTGGTCAAGGGCTATGGGGAAAATACCGTGCTGGATGATATCAGCTTTTCCGTCCGCCCCGGCGAGGTCGTCGTGGTGGTAGGCCCCAGCGGCTGCGGCAAGAGCACGCTGCTGCGCTGCATCAACGCGCTGGAGCCAACCCAGAGCGGGCGCGTCCGCCTGGGCAATGAGACTGTCGCCTACGGCGGCAAGGGGCTGACGAGTCTGCGCCAGCGCATCGGCATGGTGTTCCA
>OIZB01001654.1_pt1 | contig 11314 bp, 9 predicted proteins | sample 1588401 | NCBI WGS metagenome assembly OIZB01 (sample SAMN03283270) | human gut metagenome | biome: human-associated habitat; material: feces | host: Homo sapiens | place: USA | collected 2013
ACTTCAATGTAAGCCAAATAAATTATGGTAAATTTACTATTTCTGGTACTACTGATAAAGGTATGACTTTCTCATATGCAGTGTCTTTAAATCCAGGTGATAAAAACTATATTATCAATGTATTAGGTACTCAACAAGATATTGGTGACACCGAATTATATGTTGAAGAATTATATGATGTAGCTTTAGTACAGTTAATCGAAAGTGGTGATATTACAGGTATTAACAAACAAATGGTAGGCTTTCCACCAATTAAAGTTACTCCAGCATACGCTTCATGTAATGATTTATTATTAGAAGATGAACAACTTTTAACCAAAAGAGATATTGGTAAACGTTTCTTAGCAACTCAGGACTCAATTAACCCTGAAACTAAAAAAATGTGGAATGTTCACAAAACTACTGATAATGGCGTGAGTTATGTGGTAACTCCAGCGGTTGTAGGTAACATTTATCAAGTAATTTCATTTGTAACAACAGCAGGTACACGTGAATATTATTACAATGAAACAGGCGAAAAATTAGGGGCTGCAACTCCTGATGAACAAAATGTATTGACTGAAGCTGTTGAAGTTTTATCAGATAATTTATTCTATGTTAAAGATGGTAAAAATATAAACCCAATTACTTGTGATTTAAATAATTACAAAGAACAGTATAGATTTGCTTCTACTCCTTGGATTGTTTCTGAATTGAAAGGTGATGCCCAAAATGTAGAATTAGTTAAATTATTCAGATTCCATACAATATCAGATGGTAATGCTTCTAACATACAAATTAAAGTATCTATCGAAAACATTAAGCCTAATGATGGTTTATTTGATGTTGTAATCAGAAGTTTTTATGATACTGATTCATCTCCTGTTGTTTTGGAAAGATATAGCAAATGTAATTTAGTTCCTGGAACTGCAAATTATATAGGTTTAAAAATAGGTACTTCTGATGGAAATTATGTTACAAAATCTAACTATGTGACTGTTGAAGTTAATGAAAATGATAGAGTAAAATCATCAATTCCATGTGGTTTCTTAGGTTATCCTGTTAGAGATTATTCAGGTTTAGTTCCTGGAAATGGTGTTACTGGAACGGTTAAACAACCATTATTACAATATAATGTTAATATTGATGAAGATATAAGAGCTAAGAAACAATACTTTGGTTTATCTAATTTAGTGGGTATTGATGAAGATATTTTATCATATAAAGGTGTTGAAGCATATAATGGTTTACCACAAGGGTTAACACCATCTTTCCATTTAGATTCACGTCTTGTATCTAAAGAAGATTTATCAACAGGAACAACAGACTTTACACAAGTTGTTACAGTTGATGGGGAAACAGGCTATACTTGGGTAACTGTAAATAGAAATAATGTGACTTCTGAAGGTATTGAACCTCGTATTGGTACTGATGCATTGATGCAAGGAACAATATATGAAGATATTAATTATCGTAAATTTACTGTTCTTCCTTATGGTGGCTTTGATGGATGGGATGTTTATCGTACTTCAAGAACAATAACTGATGATTTCAAATATAACAAATATAAAGGAAGTATTAATACTAAGAGTGGTGTAGGTGCAAACTTCTCTATCATAAATGACCCTGTGGCTTATAATTTTGATAGTGGAACAAAAGCAATTACTTCTGACTGGTACGCTTATTTATCAGCAATAAGAACATTTGCTAATCCTAAAACTATTGATATTAACGTTCTTGCAACTCCTGGTATTGACTATGTTAACAACCAAATGTTAGTTGAAGAAGTTATTTCTATGGTTGAAGATGAAAGAGCCGATTCAGTATATGTTGTAACAACTCCTGATAAACCTTTTGGTGCATCTGATAGTGTTAGTGACATGTTTACTCCTGATGAAGCCGTTTCCAATTTAGAAGAAACAGGTATTGATAGTAACTACACATGTTCTTATTATCCAAATATTCAGTACTTTGATGCTGATAACAATGTATATGTTTATTTACCACCCACAAAAGATGTTGTAAGAAATTTTGCATTAACAGATAATACAGCTTATCCTTGGTTTGCACCAGCTGGCTGGGATAGAGGTGGAATTGATGGGGTAAAACCAAAGAAAACTCTTAAACTTGATGAACAAGACACTTTATATACAGGTGGATTGAATTTCGTTCAAAGTTTTGCACAAGAAGGCTTTAGACTTTGGGGACAAAAAAACTTCCAAATTGCAGATACTCAAATGAACAGAATTGCTACAAGACGTTTGTTATTACAATTGAGAAAATTAATTTCTATTGCTTGTATCAAATTGATATTTGAGCCTAATGATAATACAACTAAAGAAACATTCAAATCATTGGTTAACCCAATTTTGGAAAATGTTTTCAATAATAGAGGTATATCAGACTTTAGAATTGATGTTGATGATTCAGTAGAAGCTCGTGATAGGCATGAATTACCTGCAAAAATTTGGATTAAACCAATTGGTGCATTAGAGTATATTGATATTAACTTTATGATTACTCCTGAAGGTGCTAGTTTTGATGATTATTAATAGAAACAAATTAATATAAACAATAAGGGTGGGCTTAATCAACTCACCCTTTGTTATTTAAAAATATTTAAATAATCTTAAAGATATTTATTTATAAATAAGTTAGATTATGTCTCATAAAGAATCTCTTAATGAAGAAATAATATCAAAAATCAAAAAAGAATTACATAAAGATATGGACAATTCAACAAAGAAAACTATTGAAGAAATCAAAAATATTATAGGAAAAAAACAAACATTAGAAAGTGTTATTTTTTCTGAAGATGATGAAGAAATGGATGCTCAATCTTTAGGCAGTGAAATACCTACTGATATGGGACAACCTAAGCCACAAATACCACATACTGATAAGGGAATGGATGATGGAAATAATGACATGTCATCAATTGGAGAATTGATGCCTGACATCCAAAATAAAGTAAATACCATTAGACGTATGGCTTTAGAAGGAGTGACAAAATTAGCTGATAAACCATTATCACCTGAATACGACTTTTTTAAAAAAATATTTATGGATTGCGATAAACTATTTGTGAATAAAGACAAAATAAAACAATAATATGTTATTCAAAAAATCAAAATTTGAATAATTATATATAAATAATAAAATTAAATTAAAGACAAATATGAGCGATTTATTAATAAAAATGCCACTTGAATATGAACCATTAAAAAAGAATAGATTCTTATTCAGATTTCCATCTGATTTAGGTATTCAAGAATGGTGGGTGGCTTCAGGTTCAAGACCAACAATCTCTCAAAATGAAGTAGAAATTCCTTTCTTAAATACATCTAACTGGGTTATTGGTAGATATATATGGGAAGCAATTACAATTACATTAAGAGACCCAATAGGACCTTCAGCTTCACAAGCTGTTATGGAATGGGTTCGTTTACATTCTGAATCAGTTACAGGTAGACAAGGCTATGCGGTTGCATATAAAAGAGATATTGTTCTTGAAATGTTAGACCCAACAGGTGTTGTTGTTTCTCAATGGATTATCAAAAATGCTATGTTGACTAATGTTAACTTTGGTGAATTATCTTATGATGATGATGGTATTGCAGATATTACAATGACAATCAGACCTCAATACTGTATTTTAAGTTTCTAATATTAAGAAAAAATATTAATAAGAGTAAGAATTGACTTACTCTTATTTTTTTTTTCACATACTCAACACCCAAATACTATCTTTGTTAATTATACAATAATCAACTATTTTATCATTATTATCAACATTTATTTTGTTTTTTATATATTCTATATCATTTTCTGGAATTGTATCATTTACTTCTTCATTTGGTATTTCTACTATATTTTCTGACACTTTCACATCTTCTAACATTTCATTTGGCACACAACTAATGAAATTTATAATACACAATATTGAAATTATTATTTTTCTCATAATTCATCTTGTTAGTTAAGTAGGTAAGAATGTTACCCACTTATTTATTTACTTTATATGGTTTCAAATTAAACTCTTCCGCTTCCACTGAAATCTTATATTCCATCTTGGGATTCAGGTTCACAATGTTGTTTCCCGTATTCAGTTCTATGTCACTGACCTTTCTTCCGTCTTGGAAGCATGAAACAACTCCCGTTTCTGTTGCATTATCCTTTATATTGATGATTAACTTTCCTTTATCCAAACGAATGTCAATGGGATTGGGTGACACATAACCAAAGTATGTCAGGTTCTTGGATAAGCCCCACTGTTTGTCATACTTATAATTCAAATAATATTTCTTGCTTGGTGCGACAATCTTTGCATCCTTAAACTTCATGCCAAATGAATTTTCCGCAATCTTTGGTTGCGTTGCAGAGGTTACAATGATGCTGTCAAGATTGGTATTTATTGCTCTATCCTTGATAATGTCAGAATTGAAAGCATTCTCACCAATGGATTCAAGATTTTCAGGAAGATAAATTCTTGTTGATATGGTGTTGACAAACGCATTATCCTTAATCGTTTTAAGGTTCTTCAAGTTGGAGAGATAGATATAACCATCGAATAAGTCGTTCCAAAAACGTTTTGCGTTTGGTTTATCAGGATTTCCACTATCATTGTGAAACGAATCATCCCATTGTTCTTCTGAATCCAAGTAAAGGTCAATGATGTTCGCAAGAGCATACTCACCTATTGAAGTTATATTCTTCGGTAAGATGATTGACTTATATTGAGGTTTCTTGTTCAATTTCTTGTTGTTATAACTTTTATCAAAGGCATAAGGTGGCAGCTCACCATCAGGATATTCATGATAGCCATTTATCGTACCATTTTTTCCCTTATAACCACGAATTTCAACATTACCATACATTCTAACATCATTCAAGTTTGGAAGGCTGTCACGCATGAATTTGAAGTCCTCTGCTGTCAGGTATGTATGATGCCAAGTACCATCTTCGGGATTCTGTTTATCTTGTATTATGATGTCAGTAATACTTCTCTTCCAAAGTTCGTAATCAGGTTCAAGTCCTACCTTATAGAATATTTCATATCGGTTGGGATTCCAAAATTCTTTTATTCTTTGAGTGATAGACTTATGCGGATATTCTTCACCCATGAAAATTAATGTAGTTCCAAAATAATGAAAATCACCAAGGTCAAATTCTTCATCCCCTTTTGTATTCGGATTTAACCCTCTTGTGTTGACATTATCAATCTTGTACGTTTCAATCTTCATGGACGAAGTTTGTGCATTTGCCAATGGAAGTACAAGCATTCCAAAGAGCAATGTAAAAAGCAGTTTCTTAATCATATAATATTAATTTAAAAGTTATATATTATTTATACTGTCTATATTATCTATTGTTGTGGGTACATTTTGTACCACATCTTGTATTACATTTTATCAATACGCATATTCAATCAAGTAATATCCTTTTGAGTAAGAACTATTTTTTTTATTAACTTTCTTCAATAGATTACCTTCATAAATGTAATCGAAAGTATCGTCTTTCATATCCTGATATGAAATAAGATTATTCGGTTTATTGCCACACCATTCAGTTGCAAACAGTATATGTTCATTATAGGGAGAATTATAATGCTTTATCAGTGAGGATAAATTAATATTGGTATTATTGGCTTTATTACCATAATGAATATCAAAAGTCTGTGTAATATTATCGTCATTGGTATAATGGTACTTAATCATATTGCCATTTTCCCAAGTATATTCCTCGTAGTTATGGATTTTATACCGATTACCGCCTTTTTCCTCAGATACAAGGTCAATACTCTTCAACTCCCCACTATCATAATATGTAAGTGTACCAACAGTTGTAACACGTTCCCCATTTAATCCATAGATATACAACCTTGTCATATATCCTTGTTTGTTAAAAGTAAATTCACATTTGGAGTTGAGAACTTGCTTACCATTCACATAAGAAATGAATTGATACCGATTATTGATAATGGTAAATGTTTCCACAGCTTTATATTTGAAATTCTGATAATACTCTTTCCGTACTTCAATCAGGTTTCCATCATCGTTATACTTGAAATGATACCACTTATCCCCTTTGTTGCCAACCTCTTTTTGAGTAAAAGCATTAACCCAATGTATGCTTTTCACCAAATATTCACCTCTACTATTTGTTTTTTGGGCGAATAGACTAAAACTAATACAGATTACTGTTACAATTAATAAAATTCTTTTCATATTCTATGGTTTTTAAAAATTTTGATATGCAAATATACAAGATATTTTTTTAATCTACAAATATTATTAGTTAAATAATATAAAAAAATTCATTTTGAAGTATATATTATTATAATAAGATAGACAATGAAGCAAGTAAAAAATAAAATTATCAGTCAAAAGTACCCTTCTAAAAAAAGAAATAAGCCAAGATGTAAAAAACGTTCACACCCTCAATATGGAACATCTAACTTAGAAAGAAGATTTGCATCTGATTATTTAGATGTTTTAGGAGTGGAATATGTTTATCAGTTTGAAGCTAAAGATATTGGGCGATTTTATGATTTTTATTTACCTAATGATAATTTAATAATTGAAGTTGATGGAGATTATTATCATTCATATGGTTTAACATATGAACAAATGTGCCCTATGCAGAAACGAAATAAACGAGTTGATGAACTAAAAGATAAATGGGCATTAATGCATAGTATTCCAATTTTACGTTTCTGGGAACATGATATAAATGATAATCCAGAGTTTGTATTTAAAAAATTAAAAGAAATGATACAAATACAATCAAAAAATAAAATAATGATGGAGAAAAAGAAAAAACCACATTAAATATTGATTTTTAATATATTATAAATTACTTTTTAAGTAAAAATATATAACATGGAAGGTATTTTGTATGCACCATATGTTGATTATAATAGTACTGATTCTTTTGATTATAAGAATCAGGCATATGATGAAAATTATATGGATTATTTACGAAAAGAATATGTAAAATATAAATTTACAATTGATACGGTTACAAAAGCTAGTTTAGTTGATGATAGGGTTTCAATGATAAATTCATTAGCAAATAATCGTAAAGAAAATGTTAATCCAAATAATAAAATACATTATAGTTATTATCAAGCCCCTGTAAAATTGTTAGACATTTATAGTGATTCAGAAAGTTTTGATAAATTATTATACTATTTCAAATCAGGAGAAATGTTTCCATTGATTATTGAATTTTTTGATATTCAAAAAGTTCCTGAATTAGAAAGTGATTTCAAAATGTGGGTGAGAGAAACTAATAAAATAAACACAGCAAGAGGGTTAACAGATGTAGAAAGACTTAAATATCTTCCTGTAAAGGATTTGAAAGTATCTTTTGGACCAAATTCAAATGCAGTGTTAGAAAAATGTAAATTGCTTGAAGTATATTCAGTGAATACTTATGCAGTATCAGTTAATAAAATTATATTTGTAAGATAAAAATGGCTAAAACAGAAGAACAAAGAAAAAAAGAGTTGGCAATATTAAAAGCCACTAATGAATTGTTGGCAGAAAGTAAAGAGGAAACTCTTTTAAGAGGACATAAAGATGAAGCTGAATTAATTGAAAAAGCTTCATTAGAAAATAAAAGTAAGTTAAAACTTTTGGGTGCTGATGAAAAAGATTTAGAAAATATTCAATATAAAGAACCATCTTCAGAAGAGGTGGCTAAATTTGAAAGATATTGCAAAAATAGAGGAATTGACCCTAATAGTGTTTATAATAAGTCGTTAATAAATACAGTTGAAAGTTCTGCTTCTTCAATATCAACTATTGAACAATCTGATTTGGTTGAATCAATTATTACTCCTGAAGAAACTGAATATAATTTAGAGGTATCAGATGAATATTCATCTGATGTTCAATATGATGTTTTACCATTACCTTCAAATGGTGAAACTTATTCACATAAAAAAAACAGATTACCTGTTTCATTTCTAACAGCATCCGATGAAGATTTTATCACATCACCTAATTTATATAGAGATGGAAAAATAATTGATGTATTGTTGAAACGTAAAATAATGGATAAAACTATTGACCCTAACAGCTTATGTAAAGGTGATAGAGATGCTATTATATTATGGTTAAGAGCAACAGGTTATGGACCAGAATTTCCAATTACTGTACATGACCCTGAACTTGATACAGAATATGAAACAGTAATTGATTTAACAAAAATTGAGACAAAACCTTTTACATTGAAAGGGGATGCTAATGGTAACTTTGATTATCAAACAAAATCAGGTAATTTAATCAAATTTAAATTTTTGAATCATTATGATGAACTTAGATTGATTGAAATGTCACGTGAAGATAATTTAAATGTTAAACGTTTCAGATTAAACAGAATTGTAGAAGAACTTAAAACTGAATTGAAAAATGATAAAGTTCTAAGTCTAAATGACCGAAATAAACTATCAGCTAGTATTGGAACAATTGATAGTTGGTCTAAAAATATTAAGACTAAAAATATTGTTGAACAAGAAAGAGCAATTACCAATACAATGTTATTAAGTATTGTAGCAGTTAATGGTAACAGTGACAAGGATTATATTAAAAAATATGTTAATACTATGCCAGCTCGTGAAGCGTTTGATTTTAGAAAATATATTATACAGAACGAGCCTGGTATGAACTTTCAAATAACTGTTAACAGACCAGAGAATCTCGGAGGTGGTTCTTTCAAAACCTTTCTTAACATCGACACTTCTATTTTCATCAATATCGCCTAATTATGAAGCGATTTTAAAAGAAGAATTATGGGGATGTCACAAATATATGGGTTTTTCAATCACTGAACTTAAAAACATGACAATCAGAGATAGAAAAACATATATAAGAAAACATAATGGAGAACAAATGAAAAAACAAACTGATTTAAAAAACAGAGGAAGTAAAACATCAAATAATACAGCCCTTATGAATCAGGTTGCTAGAATGAGACAAGAAGAAAACACTAATATGTCAAATAATATGAAAGCTGCTACATAATGGCAGCTTTTATTATTTGTAATAAACAAAATACTAAATATTTATTTTAAACAAAAGTAGCACGTATATGGTATATGATAAAAGTTATTATGATATGTTAAATTTAATAGAGTCTAAATTAGAAACTATTAAAAATCTTAATTCAGAATTAAATTTAAATAATTTAAATTCTTCAATTTCAAATGTAAGAGAAGAAATTGAAAAAATTGATAGTAAATTTAATTCATTGGTTGATTATTTTAATTCTAGATTAAATCTAAACTTAAATAGTGAAGATGTTGATACTGCTATTAGAAAAATAAAAGAATTAAAAGAGACTGAAGAAAAACAATTAAAAGCTAGTTTAGCCATTCAAAATGCTCATAATAATAAGAATATTAAAGAGGAAATAGCATATCGTAAAATTTATAATGATGAAATGAGAAAAGCATTTGATTTGAGAAATGAATTAAATCAAATTGGTATTTCTGATACATTTCTGAATGATGATAAATTAATGAATAGACTAACAAATAGTCTAGATATTGTTGACAACAAATTAAATGATATAAGACATAATATTGTTGATATTGGAAAATCTACTAAAAAACTTAATGAAGAAAATAAAGAATGGAAAAAAAATATTGATAATATCAAGAAAGGTTATCAACAATTCGCAAGTAACTTAAAGAAATCATTTAACATTATTAAGGATTCTACCGAATTTTGGCGCAAACAAGATGAACAAATAACCAAAATGGTTGCTACTTTTGGTTTAACTAATGATGAACTTAAAAAATATCGTGATGCTTCTTATAAAGCAGGTGTTGAATTAGCTTTTCAATATGGTAAAACACAAGAAGATATGGTAAAACTTCAACAAGGTTATGCTGAAGCTACTGGAAAAAATATTGTGTTGACAAAAGATAATTATGAAGCTCAATTTCAACTACAACAATTAATGGGGGATGAAAATTCTTTAGCTTTTACAAGCGGAATTGAACAATTTGGAGTTGGAATTAATGATGCAAGAGATAGATTGTATGAAATATACAAATTAAATAAAACAACAGGAGTTTCATGGTCAAAAACATCTAAAGAATTAAATAATAATTTAAAATTAGCTCAAAAATATAATTTTAAAGGCGGTTTAGATAATATGATGAAAATGACTGTATGGGCTAACAAGATGAAAATCAATATGCAAACTATTGGTAGCATTGCTGATAAAATATCTAATCCTGAAGGTGCTATTGAAACTGCTGCAAAATTACAAGTATTGGGTGGCGCATTTGCAACAATGGCTAATCCATTACAAATGTTATATGAATCTTTAGATGATGTTGGTGGTTTAGCTCAAAGAGTTGAAAAAATGTTTGATGGTATTGGACGTTTTGATAGAGATTTAGGTGAAGTGAGAATAGCTGGACCTGACCGTTTACGTGTCAAAGCTGCTGCTGAAGCAATGGGAATGTCTTATGAAGAAGCTATGAACATTGTTAATAATAAAGCGAAACGTGGCGCAGTTGAACAAGATGTTAAATTTAATCCTGAAATAACAAAAGATAATCGAGACTTTTTAGCAACTTTAGCTCAATGGAATAATGACAAAAAACAATTTGAAGTTAGAACTTATGATGAAAAGAATAGACAATATATAAATCGTAATATTAATGAATTATCAAATGAAGAAATTGAAAAATTAAGACAAGAACCTGATGATGATATAAGAAAATTAGTTGAAAATACTTTTTCTATTAATGCCAACATTGATAAATTGGTTAATGGTGCTAAGATGGCATTAGCTGCAACACAAGAAGATAAATATGGAGATACATTAAGAAATCAGTTAAAAAATGGTAATGATATGTTATCTCAAATGAAGCATCTTGGAGAAACATTAAATAAGTTTTATCTCGCTGCAATTGCTTATTATGGTATAAAAAGTAGTTTAGGTGTTGCTAAAATGGTAAAAAATGGATTACCATTATTGAAAGCTGCAAGAAATGGAACTGCTCCAAATACATTTGGTGGGAGAATGGCAACTAATATGGTTGGAAAAGGAACAAGTGCTAAATGGATTAGAGGTGGCGGTGTTGCTAGTGGACTTATTGCTGCTGGAACTGGAATATATAGAACTTATAGAAGTGCTGAAGATGCTGAAAACCAAAGAGCACTTGCTATAAAAAATGGAGATTTAGTTGAGGGAAGTGCTGAAGATAAAGAAGTTTTAAAGAAAATAAAAAAATTAAAACGTACTGGTTACAGTGGAGCAGCAGGCTCAGGAATTGGAGCTGGATTAGGAACATGGGGGGGTGCAGCAGCAG
>OIZB01001660.1_pt1 | contig 11296 bp, 10 predicted proteins | sample 1588401 | NCBI WGS metagenome assembly OIZB01 (sample SAMN03283270) | human gut metagenome | biome: human-associated habitat; material: feces | host: Homo sapiens | place: USA | collected 2013
AGGCCGCGGACGGCCTCACCACATCAGGGATGTTCGATAGGATGATCGATCAGTTCGCGCCGGAAAGGGCTGCAAAATAATCGGCGACGGAGATCATGCCAGCGAGGACCTCGGTGGTGCTGGTCTCGCAGATCGTCTTATAGGCGCTGCTGCCCAGATCGTTATAGGTCATGCCGGTGATGCCGGAGGCATTGTTCAGGTCGTTGATGATCTCGGTCTGAAGCTCGGTCTCGTTTCCGGTCAGGTAAGACGAGAAGTCCTGTGCGGACATGCAGACGCCGTTTTCCCAGGTCAGCTTGGACCAGTTTTCCGGACGGAACATGTAGTTGAGGAGCTTGATGGCCTCTTCCTTGACAGTGGAGTTGGCGCTGACCGCGTAGCCGCCGCCGTTGTAGGCGCCGATGACGCCCTGGCCGTCGCCGTCAACATCGGGCATGGTGAAGTGGCCGACTGCGAAGTCGGGGCTCATGGACATTTCCCAGCTGCCCATGAAGAACATGCCGGCCTGACCATTGATGAAGAGGTTCATCGCAGTGCCGTAATCGGTGGTCTCAAAGCCGGTCTGGAACAGGACGGAGGCGTTCTCGGCAGCCGCGCTGACGGAAGTCTCCCATGCGGGGTTGGAATAGTCGCCGTTCTTGACGGAATCCAGCATGACATTATAGGTGTCGGCGCCGAGGATGGTACCGGTCATGCAGTTGATGAAGTGTGCGAGCACCCAGCCGTCCTGGCCGTCCATCGCGATACCGGAAACGCCGTTGTCGTTCAGGGTCTGGCAGACGGAGACCAGCTCGTCCCAGGTGGTGGGAACGCTCAGGCCATACTGCGCGAACATATCCTTGTTGTAGTAGAAGCCGAGAACGTCCGTGTTGCGGGGCAGGCCATAGAGCTGACCGTCATAGGTGACGCCAGCAAGCGAGCCGTCGGCAAAGCCGTAGTCGGCGTAGTCTGCTGCGTTCAGAGGGGCAAGAACATTGGCAGCGACGACCTCGTCAAGGAAGGACGGGGAGCACCAGATGTTCACCAGATCCGGCATCGAGTTGCCGCTGGCATAAGCTTTGAACTTGGTTTTGTAGCTCTCGTCGTCAAGAGCTTCGACCTCGATGGTGACGTTCGGGTTTTCTGCCATGTAGTTGTCAAAGAGCATCTGCTCAATGAGGCCCTGACCGCTGGTGCGGTCCGTCAGATTGGAGAAAACGCGGATGGTGACGGGCTGTGCCTCCTCGGCAGGGGCATCCGTCGATTCTTCGGGGGTCTGCGCATCAGGCGTCGTGTCCGTCTGATTTTCGGCCGGAGCGTCCGGCTGCTGAGCCGGCTTTGCGCATGCGGCCAAGCCAACGACCATCATTGCTGCCAGCAGCAAGGCGATCAACTTTTTCATAAGTAATTCCTCCTGTTTTTTCAGTTCATAATCGGAATCCGCAACAACGCGCTTTGTTGTACTCATATTCTAAACGACACGCGCCGCACCCGACCACCGGGCTGCTTGTCCAAAATGTTGAATTTTTTAACCTGCGCAGAAAAAATGCCCGCCTGCACAGAATAGATTCCTGTGCAGGCGGGCCGCGCCATAGTCTGTATTTTTCAGAGCAGCTCCTCCGGCTCTCTCAGCGCGCGGATGCGAATCGTCATGCATGTGCCGACCCCGGGCGCGCTCCGAATCTCCAACCCGTAGCCCTCGCCGTAGAAAAGCTGAATGCGCCGGTGAACGTTATAGACGCCAATATGCGATTTTTTACGGAAATCCTGCTCTAGCTTACCGGAAAGAACCTGTTTCTGCGTCTCTGACGACATGCCGACGCCATCATCCTCGACATGGATCAGAAAATCACCGCCTTTTGCAAGCTCTGCCCAGATGCGGATATGTCCGCCTTCCACCTTTGGCTCCAGGCCGTGAATAATTGCATTTTCCACAAGCGGCTGGATGAGAAGCTTGGGGATGTCCATGTTGTAAAATGATTCGTCAATGTCGAGGTCAACGCTCAGCCGGTCGCTGTAGCGGTAATTCTGGATGCTGAGATAGTGCCGCAGCGCCTCGATTTCTTTCGAGAGCATCGTAAATTCACCGGGCGAGAGCGAATGGCGCAGCAGGCAGCCGAGGCTGTAGGCCATGTCACCCGCATCCTCATTGCCGGACATCCGTGCTTTCCAGTTGATCGTATCCAGCGTATTATAAAGAAAGTGCGGGTTAATCTGCATTTGTAGAGCCTGAAGCTCGGCGTCCTGCCGCAAAAGGCGCTGTTCATACGCTGTGACATATAGCTGATGCATGTCACAGATCATCTTATTGAATGTTTTGCCGAGCATACCAATCTCATCGTCGGTCGTCACAACGCAGTGTGCATCAAGGTTGCCGGAGCCAAAATCCTCCATTGCGCGGGCAAGATCATTGACCGGCTGTGTCAGATGGGCTGTCAGCCGCAGGACGATCACGAGCGCCGCCGCAATCATCAGGATCGCCGAAACAAGGAATATCGCACCCAGCGCGTTGATCCCTTCAAGATAATATGCTGCCGGGACAGTCATCAGCAGCCGCCAGTTGTTGCGCAATTTCTCGCTGACATACACACTGTCGCCGTTTTCCAGCACACGGTAGCATGCCCTGTCTTCACGCAGGAGTGTTCCGAACGTGTTGTCCGCCAGCTCCCCGAGGTGCGTTCCGTTATACGAGGAAATGACGCGTCCGTCCTGATCCAGAAGAAAAACGTCTCCCACACCCGGTGAAATCAGGTTTTCATAGAGCGAATGGATATGCTTTTCCGTAATGTTGACTGATACGATCCCGAGCGTTGTCTGGCTCGGCAGATAGTTGATGGCGCGCGCACACGAGAGGGTTTCCCCGTCCCCGTCATACACGAACCACATCGTCCGTCCGCCCAACGCATAAATCGAATCTTTGTGTGCAAGCAGAGCGTCTTCATCCAGATAGCTTCGGTTTTTGCTGTAGCTATAGACGGTTTCGTCCGTGGCGAGGAGCTGAACGGATGAGATCTCTGCCCGCAGCAAAGCATAGCTGCTCAGATTTTCCCGGATGTGCTCACCGACCAGATACACGTCGTACTTATCCAGATGTTCTGTCAGCTTTCGATTCAGCTCATTCTGAATTGCCGTATTGCCGAGTAGGCTGAGCGTCACATCCTCGATTTCCGTGATGCTGTTTTCAATATTGTTTGAGCATGAGATTGCTTCGCTCCGCATAAAGTCGTGCGTCTTTTCTACCAGCGTCTTTCTGGCGAAGAAATACATTTCGACAAAGCCGATCAGGAGAAAGAGCATGATGAGGAGCGCGACTGCAAAAGAGATGCGTGCCCGGTAACTCCGGCTGATTTTCTGCCATAACCGCTGCGGCAGCGTGACATGGCTGTTTGCGTTATCCACGGTGTTCTCCCATCAATGCTTTCATCAGATCCTGCTCCGGCTTTTTGCTGCTCTTGCGGTATTCGTGCGGGGTCATGCCATATGCTTTCTGAAACACCTGCCCGAAATAGCGTTCGTCACCCATGCCTATCCGCTCGCAGATCTCGCCGTTTTTCAGCGATGTTTCTTTCAGAAGCCGTGCAGCATGATACATTCTCGTACTGGTCAGAAGCTCCGTGAAGGTATGCCCGGATTTTTTCTTGATAAAGCGGCTGAGGTAGACCGAATTAAAGTGGAACGCCTCCGCCAGCGAAGTCAGCGTGATCGGTTCGCGATAGTTGCTTCCGATGTAGCCGACGATTTTCACAATGTCCTCCTCGCACGGGATCTCCTGCGCACGCTGCTCCTCAACGGTCCGGCTCGTGACCACGACCTTGGACAGCGTCTCTACCTGCTGACGCAGCTGCTGGACAGCGCCGCGCTCGCTCCGCTGCATCTGCACGCGCGCGCCCGCCTCCCGAACTGCGGATAAAATGGCGTCCGGTGTAGAGGGCTTCAGGATATAGTTGCACGCCTGCAGGCGGATGGCTTTTTGCGCATATTCAAATTCGCCGTAGCCGGACAGGAAAAGGACCTCCATATTCGGATACAGCTCCCGAATCTGCTTCGCCGCATCCAGCCCGGACAGACCGGGCATCCGGATGTCCGTGAGAAGAATGTCCACACGCTGCGCTTTCGCACACTCAACTGCCTCAAGACCGTTTTTTGCGGGCGGAAGCAGTGTGATGCCGTTTTTCTCCCATGGCAAGGAGGCCAATCCGCTGCGCAGCACCTGCTCGTCCTCCGCAATCAGAAGCTGAATCCGGGGCGTTTTTTCCATATTGTATCCCTCCGTTCGTTATTTGCGCTCATCTGTCCATAGCAGCGCGAAATTCCTCCAGCGCTTGCAGCGCATCGCGACCGCTGAGTATCGCCATTGCCATTCGATTGAAGGCAGAGCCAACGTCGCCGCCGGCACCGCGGTCCATCCAGATGACACTTTCTTGCACCTGATCATAGAGCCGGAAGTCTTCCTCTTGCAACGCATTCTCAAATGTATCCATGTTCAGCACCGTGCCGGGATACTGTCCGGACGTTTCCGGCAGCGAACGCTGATACGCCTCGCTGGTCAGCAGCTCCAAAAACGCTGCAGCGGCCTCGCGATTTTTGCAGTCCGCCGAAACCGCATAGCACTGGTCAACCGAGTGAATGCAGGTGCCCGTATACTGTGTGTCAACCGCCGGAAGCAGGAACGCTCCGATCTGCGGGCTGTTCCAGTAGTGGCTCAGCATCCAGTCTCCGCAGAGCGTCATGGCTGCTGTGCCATCAGAAACGGAAGCTGCACCGGGGTTCATCTGCACGTAGCCTTGCGCGTAAAGTGATTGCAGCAACAATACACACTGCTCAGCTTTCTCCTGCTGCCACGGAGCGAGGCCGGCAAATGCATCCGTCAAGTCCTTGCCGCCGGACCCGGCAGCAAGCGCCAGGAGCATCTGTCCCGCCTGCCAGTCGTAGGAACCAGCCAGAAGCGGCGTGATCCCGCACGATTTCAGTTTTTCACAGGCATCAAGAAATGCCTCCCATGTCTGCGGCACGGTTGACCCAGCAGCGGCAAATACATCTTTATTATAAAATACGGCGGTCAGGCTCTGTGTGAGGGGCACTGCGTAGACCTGTCCCTCAAAGCGCAGCGGATCCAGCGTCTGCGGGGCAAAGCGTTCCAGGAGCGCTGCGCCGTCTGGCAGCTCCGAAAGCGGAAGCACCTTTCCGCTGCGTACCAGTGGCTCGAGAAAACCGGCCTCCCACGTAAAGAAGATGTCCGGCAGCGCACCCGCAGCGGCAGACACGGGAAGCTGCGTTTTATAGTTGTCCATGGTGTCCGCCATGACCTCGATCCGCACATTCCACGCATTTTGTTTGTTGAAAGCGTCAACGGCCTGCTGAAGGCAGTCGGGGCTGGGCATCAAGGTGTAGAGGGTCATCACCTCTGCCTCCGGCGCTTCGCGTGGAGCCTGTTCCTGCTTTACACAGCCTGCCATCAGGCAGAATGCACCGCAAAGCAGAAAAAGCAGCATGTTTCGTTTCATCTGTGCCATCTCCTCCCGCACTTTGAATCGATGGGATCTGCTGTCTTCATTATACGGATGAAATTTGGCAGAGGCAAGCACGTTTTCGAGATCTTACGTCATTATTCTACTGTGCTCCCGCATAAAAGAGCGCGAAAATTTCTCGCTGCCGGACACTTTTTCAGTTTTCGGAGATACCCTGGCATAGGATTTCGAGCCCTCAGAGAGCGGCCCACGCCGCCCTCTGCGCATATTTATGAAACGATTCAGCGGAACCAGAGGCTGTCTGGGGTCGGCTGCATATCAAAGCGGAATTCGCCAAAGTCCGCAGCCTTTTCGTGATACATCAGGTCCTCACATGCCATTCCAACAAAGGTCCCGGTGAACTCACCGTATTTGCAGTACTCATCCGAAAGCGTAGACAAATCAAACTCCGGACCGATATCTGCGTAAGTTTCGCCGTCTGCCGACCATGCAAACTGTGTACGCCGCCCGTGCAGTCTGACGCGGAGCCAAAGCGGCCCGTTCGGCACGGAAATGCCCTCAACCGGCAGGTCGCTGCGCTCACCGTTTTCCAGCCGCCGGACACGAATTACCTCGCCGGCTCCATTGCGCCAGCTCTTTTCCAGATAGATGTAGTTCATGTTGTCGTAATACAACACAAGCCCTGCACTGTGCCGATGCGTCTGCGGATGGAAATCCAGCTTTGTCGTGACCTCGCCGCAGATGGACGTGAGCTTCCGCGCCGCAAGGCTGACCTCGTTGACAGAGCAGAGCGATTCGCAGCCGCGCAGCCGCAGCCAGCCCGGACGTGCTGTGAGCGAGGCAAAGCGCTTCGGATGCCAGCGCGGTGCATAATACTGTATGCCAAGCTCTGCCGTATCAAAATGATCGTCTGCGGAGGGCGCAGAAACTGCCGCATCCGGTAGCTTGCTGTCCGGTACGTCCGGCTTGGCAAGCCGTGAGCCATCTGCCATCCGAAGCCATCCATCCTCCGTCCAGGCCATTTTCTGAATAGCCGTCTCACGGCCAAGCGTGCAGCGCAGCTCCGGCACAAATGGCCGCGAGCAGAGGTGCGCCATGTAGACCTCGCCGCACGGCGTCTCCACGTAGCTGCCGTGACCGGATTTCTGAAGCAGGGAATGCGGGTTATAATAGCGCGGCTTCAGGTGATCCCAGTCGGCACGCTCGTTGTTTTCGCGCAGATTGGAGGTCAAAATCGGGTTTTCGGGATCCGGCGTATAAGGCCCCCACGGCGAACGTGCGCGCGCCACGGTGACGCAGTGATTATAACCCGTGCCGCCCTCGGCACATACGAGATAGTACCACGCTCCGCGCCGGTAGAGGTGCGGCCCCTCAATGCACCCGCGGTCGGTTCCTCCGGTGTAGATGCGTTTCGGAACACCGATGGTCCGTTTTCGCGCTGGGTCATATTCCACAAGACAGATCGCACCGGGCTTTTCATAGTCCGGCCGAGTCTCCCAATCCATGGAGACAATGTATTTCCTGCCATCGGTATCATGCAGGATCGAGGCGTCAAAGCCCATTGAATGCAGATAGACCGGCTCGCTCCACGGGCCACAGATGTCCGCTGCTGTGACGAGATAGTTGTTGACGTCAAAATAGCGTGCGTTCATGCTGTTCATCACACCGTAAATTAGGTAAAACAGCTGCTCTTGCTCACACCACGTCAGACACGGCGCCCAAATCCCCTTGGCAGAGGGGAGCTTTCGCAAGTTGACCTGCTGGTCGTCTGTGATGATGTGCGTCAACAGCTCCCAGCTGCGCAGATCGCGTGAGTGATAGACCGGCACGCCGGGAAACCACTCAAAAGAGGAGACCGCGAGATAAAAGTCTTCACCGCGCCGACAAAGGCAAGGATCCGGGTTGAACCCCGGAAGAATCGGATTTTTCATAGCTTGTCCTTTCTGGCCCGGAGCGGGCCGGGCCGGTTGCTTGAACACGCTGGTGTTCTAATCTTTATTGTATCCGACACCAGCCGAAGGCTGTAGCCACGCAGTTGCCCCTTTTGTTGAATAATTTATCCAGATCGCGTATCGCTGCAGGGCAATGCCTGCGAAGTTCGCGCGGGAAGCGCATCCGGCAGAGCGTGAGCCGCAAGGGGAACTGCCTGGAGAACGCAGTGATAGAAAATTTCTTCGGGCTGCTCAAAAGTGAACGGCTATATCTGCAAGAATTTCAATCCATGGAGCACCTCAAACAGGAACTCGCTGAATATTTGGATTACGATGCATTCTGCGGCGCCCAGCGGCAGCTGGTGCGGTAGCCAACGGCAGCTGAGCGCGGCTAACGGCAGTCCAGTTTTAGGTAGTCATTAAGGGTTTGATCACCACGGTGTAGTGTTTGGTTGCACGCTTCAGGATTGCGTTGGCGGAGACTTCGTCATTAAGAATCATGGAGCTCCAGCTTGCCGGTTCCCGTTGTGAGCAGATAATGCTGCTCAGGCTAATCTCGCATCGTTTCTCCAAAATTTCAAAGAGGATTTTCACCTCACGTTCGTCGGTAATGGTATGGAGCAGGAAATCGTCCAAAATGAGCAGGGCGGCGCTGCAAATCTTTTTCAGGCGCTTTGGGTACTTGGAATAGTCTTGGGTCTTGAGCGCCACCAGCGCCTCCAAAAGGGACTCACAGTGGTGGTATTCCACTTTGTAGCTATTGCAGGCAACAATTTCAATAGCCTTTGCCAAGTAGGACTTGCCGCTGTCAGATGGCCCCAGAATGCATACATTCAGACCGGAATCAATGAAATCCAGTGAGGACAGTGTTTCGGTAATCCCACGAGGTAGATATTCTCGCTCAGCCGAGTCAACGCAGTTGGATAGTTCCTGAGGGCATCCTCGCAGATGTGCGCTGCGCAGGCGGCTCTGGATACGCTTGTTCATCTTCTTCTGGTATTCCGGCTCAACAAGATTGGCTATCGCCATCAATGGATCAAGCTCCAGAAAATTTGGAGATCGGTACATTTCATCCAGCGTAGAGGACATACCGGGCAGGCCCATTTCGTTCAGTTCCGCCAGAAGCGTGTTAAAGAGTGCTTTTCCGGTGAGCATTATTTGTCACCGCCTTTCCCTTTGCGCTGGGCCAAATTCCGGCTGCGGGAGAGAAGCCTGTTAATGTCCATGGACTCAGCGTCCATGACAAAAGCACCCTTATTGTGTTCTTCGTTAACAGCAGTGTTGTAGCCGGGAATTTCCAGCTCTTCTGCAACAACTGAAATCGTATTTTTAACGAATGTGTAATTCACCTTCCCCAGTTCCAAAGACTGGCGGCAAGCTTCTTCCAGAGCCTGTTTGCTGTATTTTCTGGTAAAGCTCAAGACTCCTTGGCGCATCCGGTAGGTTTGCACCTCCAGTTTGCGGCTGGTAAGAATGCGCTTAATAACCGCCTCGGTATTACGAGTAAAATTTCAGACCGCCATCCCGGCATTTCTTGGCGTACCGGTTCCAGAGAACCACAAGGGTCATGTTCTTTCGAGAGGACATGTCCTTTTCAACCGTCTCATAGTCCGGCATCTCATAGCTGAGATCCCGGCCAGCAATCGCCGGATTCTTTCCGTAGACCGCCTCTGCGATGCCGTAGTTGGTAATCCCCTGCGGAAGGGGATAGCCAAGGCTTTTGCATTCCTTGAATGCTCGCAGGAAATCGTTGACGCCCGAGGGGCTGGCATTAAGTGACTTGGCTATTGCCATGCCACTCATAAGCTGCCATATCATGCGCCACCAACGCCGTGTAATAGCTGTTCATCGTACTTGGCGCATTGAATAGTGCGGTCAGCAGATATTGCCGGATATTCCGAATCCGTGTTGTGTTTTGCTTCAGGCAGTCCATGACGAAACGGATATGTTCGCTGTTCAGCTTCAGCAGCTTCGACCGCACGACCTCGGTCGGGTAGTCATTGCCTGCAACGCGGATTCGGCTGCGCGTGCTGCAAACTGTCTCCTGCACCAGGGCGACGATTTCGTCAAGCAGCTCCCGGTCAACGTGAGGATCACTTGCCAGAACGTCGTAGTCAATATTCTCCAAGATCAAGTTCCGGTAGCGTTCAAGCGATTCCTTCGCTTCCGTTCGCTTCTGCACGGGAGTCTCCGGGAAACCGGAAGGGAAAGGAATTGAATCGGTAATTGATAAGTCTGTACTTTGTCTTTTTCTTTTCTTAGTACTCTTAGTATTTAATTGCATTGGATTTTCCAACGTAGGTTTCTCCAACATAGGCTTTTCCAATGTTGGGTTATTCAACGCAGGCTTTTCCTGCGTAGGTTCTTCCGGCGTTGGCTCCGCGTGCGGCTGCTCGTAGATCGTGTAGACGGTTCCGCGCAGGCAGCCGCGCTCATCGCGTTCGCGGCTGCGCTTGATGTAACCGGCACGTTCCAGCTCGCGCACAGCTTCGCGGATGGCGTCGATGCTCTCTTTGTTGATTTGTGCAAGCCCCTGCAGCGTGTAATCCCAATCCTCCGGCAGCGACAGCATCTGCGAGAGGAGTCCTTTGGCCTTGAGAGACAACGTATGGTTGCGAAGATGGTGGTTGGACATGACCGTGTAACCTTTGTTTTTCTCGACACGGAATACAGACATTTTTGTGACCTCCTTCGTCTCAGGTTTCAAATTTAAGAAAAGAAAAAAGCGGCGTTTCAACCCTCTTTTCACGAGAGAGCGAAACGCCGCTTCATTTTGTATCTTGGTTTGTATTTCAATATTTCGTCAGATTGCGAATAGACCGGTACAGTATCTTGTGGTATGATTGCCGCGTTTGTTGTGTGAACATCGTAGAGGAGGGCAATCACCATGCAGTACACCGATAACGAAGCCGCATTGATCGGCGGCCTGATTTCAAACTATTTCTTCCAGCCGTCCGTGGACGCAAGGCTCCGCGAATCCTATCGCCGGGTGCTGCGCCATCTGCGCGAGAATACGCTCTCTGCGTCTGATCTGAGCCGCATTCAGAACGCGTTGACCTTCCTGTCGCCGCTCTGCCGGGACACCCGCGAAGCCCACAAGGACATGATGGGTGTGACATTAAAAACCGATGCTCTGCTGAGAGCCAGCAGATAAACGACCACCCGCTGAACTGGCAGCGGGTGTTTTGCTTTCTCGCGTCCCAGCATCGCCAATACGCTGTGATTTCGTCCTGGGACGGGCGGAGGAGGCTTGCCTGCGGTCTTAACGTCTGAAACGTCGCACAGCTGGCTAACGCGCTGGTATCTGTGCTTGGAGTGAGTGTTCGGCAAGACCAACAAAAACGCCGGTCGAAATTCTACATTTTGCCGAGAGCAAAAAAGAGCCGCTTTCCCGAAAAATTCCCGGAAAAGCGGCCCAAAATCGCGTGGGTAAAGGTTCAAGTCCACTGATTTTGCCAAAACCCTTTTTGATATCTTTTTTTCCAACTTCAAAAAATGGGCGCAAAAAAACCCGGAAGCCGTTCTGTCTCCCTTTACAGGGACACAAACTGTCACCCCCATGCGAGGGAGCGGAGGTATCCGCTCCCTCATTCTTTTTGCCGTCTTATGCCGGGCACGGAATGACCTCGCTGAGCGGCGGGAGCAGCTTCGGCTGCTTCTCGTCCGGCTGCATGGCGCTGTCCAACGTGCCGATGTCCCGGTAAATGATGCGGACAGACTGGCTGGAATTGCGGGAGTATTTTGTTTCCCGTTCACCGACCTCGATGCGCTGAATGAACAGCCGCAGCAGTTCCGGTGTCAGCGTATCAATTGCTGTGTACTGCTTTGCCTTTTCAACGAAAGCATCCACGTTCGCTTCGCGCGCCTGAAGCTGTGCCAGACGTTGTTCTTTCTGCGGAATCTGTTCCTCCAGCATAC
>OIZB01001669.1_pt1 | contig 11258 bp, 12 predicted proteins | sample 1588401 | NCBI WGS metagenome assembly OIZB01 (sample SAMN03283270) | human gut metagenome | biome: human-associated habitat; material: feces | host: Homo sapiens | place: USA | collected 2013
AGGCAATCTGGAATGAATTTTGGCTACGTTACTGTGAACGGAGTGAACAGTAACATATCATGGTTTAGGACGAATTGAAATAAAAAATCTATTTGTACTAAAACGATTGTCCGTGCTATGATTAACAGGTAGATGACAGACAGCATATGATAAAAAGAAGCTGGCTGCATGGACAGAAAGGCAGGTTAAATCTGATGAAACAGGAAAATTACATAAAGGGTATGATAATGATCATCCTGTCGGCGTTTTTCTTTGCTTGTATGAATGTGAGCGTACGTCTGGCAGGTGATCTGCCGTCTGTGGAGAAGAGCTTCTTCCGAAATCTGGTGGCGGCGGTGTTTGCAGCGGTGATTCTCTGTAAAAATCGTACAGTGCCGAAGGTGGATAAGAAATACTGGGGACCGCTGATCCTGCGTTGTGTGTGCGGGACACTGGGGATTCTGTGTAACTTTTACGCCATTGACCATCTGTTGGTGGCAGATGCATCAATCCTGAATAAGTTGTCTCCGTTTTTCGCGATTATTTTTTCGTTCATTTTGTTAAAGGAAAAGATCAGACCGGCGCAGGCTGCGTGTGTTGCGCTGGCGTTTATCGGATGTTTATTTGTAGTGAAACCGGGATTTCAGAATGCGGCACTTGTTCCGGCACTGATAGGAGTCTGCGGTGGACTGGGGGCAGGAATTGCCTATACGATGGTGCGTGTACTGGGAACTCACGGAGTGAAGGGACCGGTTATCGTGTTTTATTTTTCATTTTTCTCCTGCTTGTCGGTTGTACCCTGGATGTTGTTCCATTTCACACCCATGAGTATGAAGCAGCTTGTGACATTGCTGATGGCAGGATTATTCGCAGCGGGTGGACAGTTTACGATTACGGCTGCATACACCTATGCACCTGCAGGGAAGATTTCCATCTTTGATTATTCGCAGATTATTTTTGCCACGATGCTGGGATTTGTCCTGTTTGGAGAGATTCCGGATAAGTACAGCTTTACAGGATATGTGCTGATTATTCTGGCATCATTGGGTACCTTTCTTTATAATATGAGGGTAGCTAAGGCTGGTAAATGAAGAAAAAGTAAAAAAGGATTTTTCTGATTTTATCCAGTAAGTCTGATGAAATCCGATCAGTATATAGAATTATTGGATTGTAAACTATAAAGTAAAAAAAGTTGTCAATAAAAACGCTTTGTGTTAAAGTATCCAATATATTAAAAATTAAGGAGAAGGGTGCACAAAGATGTCTTTTATAAAAAATATTCCACTACGCCCTCACCATGGAATGTGCCTTGCATATTTCAAGGGTGAGGGATATAGTAACGGGTTTTCCGCACATATGCAGGAAATGCTGGATATTTTCCAGAAGGGAGCAAAGATACAGCTTCATGCAGATACAGACGAGATCTGTTCTGCCTGTCCGAATAATGAAAAAGGATGCTGTTCTTCCTTTTCACTTGTAGAAGCATATGACAATGCAGTGCTGGAACTATGCGGCCTAGAGAATGGACAGATCATGGAATTTGATGATTTTACAGATGTTGTTCAAAAGAAAATCCTGGCATCAGGAAAGAGGAAAGAAATCTGTGGGAATTGTCAGTGGAACTCCATCTGTGAAAGTCAGAAGAGCAGATGGGAGAAATGCTAAGAAAAATAGAGTAACAGAATGAATAGCGTTCCGGTACAGAACAGAAGCTATGAATAAAAAAGTCAAATGCGCAAATAGTGCAGTGAAAGGACATAACGATAAAAATGGAAAATACAGAATCACGTTTATATTTCGCCAGTGACTACATGGAAGGTGCGCATCCTGCGATCATGAAGAAGCTGATGGAGACAAACCTGGAGAAAACAGTGGGCTATGGTCAGGATCCATATACAGAAGATGCGAAAGAAAAGATCAGAAAAGCCTGCAATGCGCCGGAGGCAGAAGTATTCCTGCTGGTTGGCGGAACACAGACCAATGCCACAGTAATCGATGCACTTTTGAAATCCTATCAGGGAGTTGTGGCTGCGGATACAGGTCATATTGCAACTCATGAATCAGGTGCCATTGAATTTGGCGGACATAAGGTTCTGACAGTACCGCAGAAAGATGGGAAAATCTCTGCAGCGCAGATTGAGAAGCTGGTGAAGGATTTCTATGATGATGCCAATTATGAGCATATGGTAATGCCCGGGATGGTATATATTTCCCAGCCAACAGAATATGGTACCCTGTATTCCAGAGAAGAATTAGCAGCTCTCAGCAAAGTCTGCCGGGAAAATCATCTTCCCCTTTATGTGGATGGCGCCCGCCTTGCCTATGCACTGGCAAGCCCGGAGAATGATGTGACTCTCACTGATCTGGCAGAACTTAGCGATGTATTTTACATTGGAGGAACCAAATGCGGAGCATTGTTTGGAGAAGCAGTGGTTATACCGCAGAAAGGACGGATTCCTCATTTTTTTACGATCATCAAGCAGCATGGAGCATTGCTTGCCAAGGGACGGATCGCAGGAATCCAGTTTGGTGAGCTGTTTACGGACGGGCTGTACCTGCGGATCGGCAAACCTGCAATGGAAGCTGCAGAGCAGATCAAGGATGCACTGAAGAAATATGGATATCAGCTTTCTCTGGATACTCCCACCAATCAGATCTTCTGTATTGTGTCCAATGAGGTAATGAAAAAAATAGCCCAGGATGTGGAGTTCGGATTCTGGGAGAAGTATGATGAGACACACTCTGTGATCCGCTTTGCCACAAGCTGGGCTACTACTATGGAAGATACACAGAAACTAATTCAGATTCTGGAAAAAAATAAATAAGAGAAAAAATCAATAGTCAGTTGATTCAGGCAGTATCAGGGCAATGGTACTGCCTTTTTCGCTGCTCTGGGTTACTTTTACCTGGCCGTTGTGCTGTCTGGCAATCTCGCTTACAAGAGCAAGCCCCATACCTGCACCGCCCATGGCGCGGCTGCGGGATTTGTCCACACGGTAGAAGGGATCAAAAATTTTTTCCTGATTTTCAGGGGAGATACCGATGCCTGTGTCAGTTACCTCCAGGACTGCAGATTCTGCAGAATGAATGCTTACAGTAACGGAACCGGAAGGCCGGTTATATTTGATCGCATTTTCAACCAGATTATAGACTGCCCGGTACAGAAGGATATAGCTGCCTGTAACAGTACAGTCGCCATCTGTCTGAATAAGCCGGACCTGATGTTTTTCTGCAACCGGATCCAGATCGCAGAAAACCTCTTCTGTGAGTGCTGCAAGGGAAATAGTGTCAGAACGCTCTACTGTTTGAAGACCTGTCATGTCCAGCAGGATTTCCGCAAGGTGGGAAAGCCGTCCGGTCTGTTCCTGAAGCATGGTGAAAAGTCTGTCGTATTCCTGGGGTGCGTGCTCCGGCTTTTTGTAAAAAACTTCCAGATTTGTCTGCATTACAGCTAAGGGTGTGCGAAGCTCATGTGCTGCACTTGCCACAAACTGTTTCTGTGCAGAGAAGGCATTGTCCAGGCGGGCAAGCATGTCATTAAAGGATCTGGTCAGACGTGAGATCTCATCCTCTGAGAGTGGGACTTCCAGCGGTTCAGACAGATTCTGTGCCTGTACCTGGCGGATCCTGTCGCTGAATCTGCGCAGAGGGGTCAGGGCTCTTCTGGTGACAAACCAGGTACAGATACTGCTGAGAAGAATAATGATACCTGTGGCAATCATGCTCTGGAACAAAAAATTGTTTTTGGTATTCTGGATCTGGTTTTCCAGATCAGGGATGAGGATTTTTGGATCTACATTGATGGAGATCGGGTTTGAATTATCGGGGGTGACCAGAACCACATAGTCGGAGATCCCTTCCAGGCCGGTCACAGCAGAACGGCTGATGAAGAAATACATCAGTGCACAGGCTGTGATAACCAGCCCGGAGATCAGCAATGTGAGCCGCCACTGGAGAGAGAGCCTGCGGGGGGAAAGTTTTTCTGAATAAAATTTCATAGATAAATCCTTTCGTTTCATTATAATGACATAGTAGTATTTGAAATCTGAAAATATTTATTGTACAGATATGAATGATTTTTATTCTTCCAGAATATATCCCTGTCCAATCTTATTTTGTATAGGATCATATCCAAGGGCAGTTCGCAGTTTTTTTCTTAAAGAAGAAATATGCACCCGGATGGAATTACTGAAGCTGTTCACGCTGCCGTCCCAGAGATGCTCGATCATTTCCTCAGGGCTGATGATCCGGTTGCGGTGAAGCAGAAAATATTCCAGAAGTGCGCTTTCTTTCCTGGTGAGAGCCAGAGGCGTGCCATCTACACTGGCTTCTCTTGTACGTGTGTCAAAGGTAATGCGGCTGCATCTCAGGCAGACATCCTCCTGGATAAATTTGCGTCGGGTAAGGCTGCGGATGCGGGCTTCCAGCTCTTCGAAATGAAATGGCTTGGTGAGGTAATCGTTGGCTCCCAGATCCAGCCCCTCTACCTTATCCTGGATCTGTACTCTTGCGGAGAGTATGAGAACAGGAGTATTGGTATTGAAGGTACGGAACTGACGCAGGATTTCCAGACCGTCAATTCCCGGCAGGTTCAGATCCAGAAGGATCAGGTCGTAATTCTCTGTCATACATAATTCCAGTCCCTCTTCTCCGTCAAAGCAGGTATCTGTTTCGTATCCGTCCATGCGGAGCCCCTCTGCCATGGAACGGCAGAGCTGTTCTTCATCTTCTATAATTAAAATGTGCATGATAGTCTCCTTTTTGAATTTCTAGATTTATAGTTTTATCATAGCACACGAAGTATAAAATTCGTGTAAAAAAAAGAAAATGTTTCATATTATAGCAATCCTCTAAAATATCCGATTACAAAGTTCTTTTAACAAGTTTCAGATTTGTCTGTGATTGACCATGAAATAAAATTTTGAAAAAAGTTATTTTCTTAACACAGATTTTATTTCTCAGATGCTATAATGTGTGCATATCAATAAAACGATGCCTGTTATGCGGGGACAAAATCCAAATCTGCAGACAGACACAGGAAATTAATTGAATGTAATATAAAAATCATAACAGTAAAAAATGAAGGGAGCTTACTTATAATGAAAAACAGAAGAATGAGATTAATGGCGATTTTTGCAGCAGGTGTATTAAGTGTGACATCTATGGGAGGTATTGTAACTGCACATGCAGAGGAAACTCTTTCAGTGCCTGCAGAGGAAGCCGGTGCAGGTGCGGTTCAGATGGATGGAAAGGATGCTCAGGCAGCAGAAGATGGCAGTGTGGCAGCTTCCGAGGGCTTGATCGCAGGATCTTTCAAACCGTCAGAGATTGCCCAGCCGGCACAGGATACTTATGAATATCCATTCCTTGGAATGAAATTAGGGATTTCCAAAGACCTGAAAGAGCAGATGGAGAAGAAGAACATTTCCATGTTTACAGATGAGAGATGGAATGACAATGCAGATGCAGTCACATATGCTACAGCAAGCTGGTGCACCCTGACAGATGAGCAGAAGGATGCAGAGGTGGACAAGATGGGCACCGGATATGACGACTGGCTGAAAAGTCTCAGCAGAGTAGGTGTGATCGGAATGTATGATGAGGAATCCCAGAAAGATCTGGATACGATTACCGGCTGTACAGAGCATAAAGAACTGGGTACCAGTAGTGATGGCAAATATAAATATTATCTCAGCACAAACAAAGATGCGGATGCAGACCTGTTAAAGGACGTGGAGGGGATTGAAGTAACACTTACAGAAATGACCCCGTTCCAGATGCTTTCTGCATTTGACCAGCCACAGGATACTTCTGACAGTACAGAGGCGACTGAAGGAACAAATGTAGGTAAATTTGAAACAACAGGAGTTGATGGAAAAACTTACACACAGGATATCTTCAGCAAATATGATCTGACTATGGTAAATATTTTCACCACCTGGTGTTCTCCATGTGTCAATGAGATTCCTGATCTGGAGAAGCTTTATCAGGAAATGAAGGATAAAGGAGTAGGAGTAGTAGGCGTGACACTGGATACAGTAGGCAGTGATGGAAAGCAGGATGAGGAAGCAGTGAAAAAGGCTCAGGTACTTCAGGAGAAAACAAAGGCATCCTATCCATTCCTGATCCCGGATTCCGGAATGATGAACGGACGTCTCAATGGAATCTCTGCTTTCCCGGAAACATTCTTTGTTGACAAAAACGGAAATATTGTAGGTGAGACTTACTCCGGAAGCCACAGTCTGGACGAGTGGAAAGAGATCGTGGAAAAAGAGCTGGAGAATGTCACAGAGGGAAAATAAATGAATAAATTAAAAACCAGCAAAATATGGAACAGTAAATGGCCGGCGCTGATTCTTATGCTTGTGGGAGTCTGCTTTATGGGATATGGGATTTTCCGCGGAGAGCTGGCAGTGGTGTTTACAAAAGCCATTAATATCTGTATGGAATGTGTAGGAATAGGATAAATGAGTAATCAAAAGAACAGCGATAACAAAAGTAATAAGAAACAAAACACAAAAAATATGAAGATCAATGAGTGGCCCCGCCACGGAATCCAGGCACTGTGGGCGTTCATTACAAACAGTCATGTTACCGGCTTTGTCACAGGCAAAATTTACACAGGCAAATTGAAAAATGCCTGTGTTCCGGGCCTGAACTGCTATTCCTGCCCCGGTGCTGTTGGCGCCTGTCCTATCGGTTCTCTTCAGGCTGTGATAGGGAGCTGGAATTTCAAGATGGCTTATTATGTGGTGGGATTTCTTATCTTCATCGGAGCTATGGTGGGAAGGCTGATCTGCGGTTTTCTCTGTCCCTTCGGACTGATTCAGGATCTGCTGAATAAGATTCCATTTCCTAAGAAAATCCGCACATTCAAAGGCGACAAGCTGCTTCGTAAGCTGAAATATGTGATTTTCGCAGTATTTGTAATTCTGCTTCCATTGTTTCTGGTGGATATTATGGGACAGGGGGCACCCTATTTCTGCAAACTAATCTGCCCGGCAGGAACACTGGAGGGTGGACTGCCGCTGGTACTTCTGAATAAATCCATGCGCAGTGCACTGGGCTGGCTGTACATATGGAAGAATGTGATCCTGATCATAACGATTATTCTCTCCATTTTGATCTACCGTCCGTTCTGCAAATATATCTGTCCCCTGGGAGCACTTTATTCCGTCTTTAATCCTGTGTCTCTGTATAAGTACAGAGTGGATAAAGATAAGTGTATAAAATGCGGAAAATGTGCAAAAGCATGCCAGATGATAGTAGACCCTGTGGAAAACTCCAACAGTCCGGAATGTATCCGCTGTGGCAGATGCCGAAAAGCCTGTCCGACAAATGCAATCCAGTGTGGAATCAGAAGAAAATCACAATCATGAAAAAAATAAAGTGATACCAGAGGTATGTATAGAACTGTTATCAGTCAAAATTATTCAGATCCAGCCCATAAAATGATTGATAACAACAGATATGGAAAAGGGATACCTGGCAGATTATAAAAAGTAGTCTGCCAGGTATTTTTGTATGTTTTTATTGAAAAATGTACAAAAATATCGAAAAATATATAAAAAACTGGTAAAATCATATTATGAAAATACAGAACAGAAAATGAGGTGACTGTATGGCAAAGAAGAGAAAAAAACCGAAGATGGAATTCCGTTATTATCAGATGCCTGCCGGAAGTCCGATTCTGGCTCTTCTGGGGCAGAAGTGGGTTCAGAATTATGGAAATGATGTGGATTATCTTCATTTTCATAATTATCTGGAGATTGGTTTCTGTTACGAAGGGGATGGAGTTATGGCGTTTGGTGAGGCTAAAATGCGGTTTTCGGGAAGAGAATTTACGGTGATTCCACCCAATTATGCTCATACGACTAACAGTGATCTGGGTACGGTCAGTAAATGGGAGTATCTTTTCATAGATGTGGAAGGTTTTATGAAAAAATTTCTGAACAATCCGGTAAAGGCTGAAAAAATGATTCAGAGAATATATTCTAAGGCTTTATTTCTGAAAGAGAATGAGTCCCCCTCTATAGCTGCAAAAATTCTTAAGATCATGAATATCATGCGTGAGGGAGAAGAATTTTATATTGAAGAATCCAGTGGAGTTCTTGCGGCATTACTAGTAGAAATTGCCAGACTGAACCGGGCATATCTGCTACTTCATACTTCTCAGCAAGTTTATCAACTTCACCTGCATCATAAAGTTTCAGAACTTCTTCCCATACAGTATCTTTCAGCTCATCGTTACCCTTCTTAAAGCCGATTCCATACTCTTCGCTCTGGATTGGCTCGTCAAGGATCACATATTTGCCTTCTTCTCTCTGGGAAAGCTGATATTTGGCAACACCGATATCTACTGCGATGGCATCTGCAGCGCCGGAATCCAGATTCATGAATGCTGTATTGTAATCAGGATTCTCTGTCAGTGATGCAAAGCTTGCTGTAAGATCCTTATTATCATCGCTGTTTAATGCATCCAGTGCTGCGGAAGCGGCCTGAACTACTACATTCTTGCCTGCCAGGTCATCCAACTTCTCAATCCCTGAATCGGCTGCAACAACCATCACCTGCTCATTGTTCAGATATGGATCTGACCATGTATAGTCATCCTCACGTCCGTTAATGGTAAATCCGTTCCAGATACAGTCAATAGAACCGGAATTCAGTTCCATATCCTTGGAATCCCAGTTGATCGGTTTCTTTACAAGTTCCCATCCGAGATTGTCGCATACTTCCTGTGCAAGGTCAAGGTCAAAACCAACATACTCTCCATTATCGTCTTTATATCCGAAAGGAGGATACTGTGCATCAAATCCTACAGTTAATGTCTTACTGTCAGCATCTGCATATACAGAAACAACACCCGTCATCATAGAAGCTGCCATTACTCCTGCCATGAGTACTGCTAAAGATCTCTTTTTCATGATAAATATCTCCTCTTTATCTGTTTTGTTATTTATCACACAGCCACTCTACCATGTGAAAGTATGTGTTAATCCTATCACACACCTCCGCCTCTGTCAAGAGTAAGTTATGAACCTGTACTTCTGTGATAATCTTTCATAAGTCTCTCCAGAAGGGCATCCAGATTTTTTTCATCTGTTTTCTCTTCCGGTACAGACTCGAAAGCTTTCATAGACTGCCTGATTTCTTCTTTTATATCTTTCTTCAGTTCTTCATCTACTTCAAGTTCTTCCATAACCTTATCATAATCTGTCTTATCATGAACACTGCTGTATGCTATGATATAAGCTTTTAAGGCATCTTTTGAATGTGCTTCTCTGTATGCTTCCAGAAAACATTCCTGTGCTTTTTCCATCTGAAAAAGATAACTGTATGCACAGCCGAGATTATAGCGCACTAAAGCTGCAAATCCTTTTCTCTGCTCAGACAGATCCTCTCTTTCCAGAAGTTTCTGATATACCCGGATGGCATTCACATACATTCCGTTTTCTGTCAGTGCATCTCCCTTTCTCTTCTGACGAACCGCCGCTTTTTCTTTTCCATAAGTCACAATCCTGCTGTTAAAGCCTTTCATCTCCTCATAGGTAAGGTAATTGATCTCCTTGAAAACAGGATAGATCATCTCTTCCACACTTACATTTCTCTCCAGATTCTGTTTCAGCTTTGCAGCCAGATGCACAAGTTCGAGCTCATCTCTGAGCCAGTTGCATAATTCTTCATTAAAAACAGTATGATCAGCAAGGTAAAGATTGTGGTACAGATAATAACAGAGTTCTTCTATAGAATAAATATTCATACTGATATTCTCTATAAAATAAGGACGCTGTGCTTTTTTTGTCTGACATAAAATATATCCGCTCATTGCTCCATCTCCTTTACCATTCTACTGTCTCTGTCCAGGTTTTCCCACTGGAAGGGAACATTTCTCCGAATCCCAGATCTGTAACCGTCACTTTACATTCTGTAGATGAGATATACTGTAATTCCAGCCGTAATCTGGTAGTCTTGTCCGGACGCAACGGAATACCGGGCAGCATCATTCCTACCCTTCTTTTCTCCGGTCTGTGGTACGTGCTTACAATAAACACAAGCTCCTCTGTATCATCAAGAATAAATTCACAGGATGCCTTACTGTCATACCAGTTATTTCCTGCCTCGATCAGCGGATAATAGGTAGGAGAACCCATCACTCTCATTTCCATCCCCACATCAGCCATAACCAGAGAATCGCTTAAAAAGCGATATCCCTTTAATGCCTTGTTCTCTGTTTTCTCTTTTCCTGCAGCGCAGGCACCCTTTGCAAAAAGATTATTTCCATAGAAAACCTTTCTTTTCTGATAACAAAGTAACCTTACAGACTGCTCTGCCCAGTCCTGTGAAAATCCATCTCCTGTGATCTGAATGCTGCGGAAATTTATTTCGAGCTTATTTTATCTCCATGGGATTTTGCGGCAGGTGCACTTATTGTTGAAGAAGCAGGCGGAATTGTGACGACTGTTGAAGGAGAAGAACTTCCATGCCTGGAAAAGAGTTCGATTCTTGCAAGAAATAAATAGTAGCAGTTCTGAAATCTGGAGGTGCACGATGAAAAAGTTAACAACAGGGAAAATATGGCAGTTTGCAGCCGGACAGTTTGGATGGGCGATGTTGTCCGGGATTATTTCTAACTGATTTCCTTTACATTTATTGCCGGAACTGCAGTGGCGTATCTGGCACCTACGATATGGGGGCTATTCATTCCGGCATCGGTGCAGGGACTGATCCTGACAGTCGTGGCGGCCCTTCCTATGGCGATTTTCGGAATTCTTCCGCAGGCTGTTGTGGCAGATATTTCGCAGAGCGACTCGATTACATCAGGAAGCAATCGTGAAGGAATGTTTTATGCGGCGAGAACATTTGCGTTTAAACTTGGGCAGAGTATTTCTATGTTGATATTTACAGCAGTCTCGACGATAGGGGCAGCAGAGGGAACTGGTTATAGAGTTGCTGCTTTTGGGGCAGCAGTATTCTGTTGTATAGGCGGAATTATACTGGTATTTTATAATGAGAAAAAGATTAATGGGATTATTAACAGGCACCAGTGAAGATTATAATACAGGTATATATCGAATGGTGAAAAGCAGATAGCAATAGAATTATGAAAAAGTAACAGGAGTATATACAATGGAAATAATACATGAGAATGAATATGTGTATAAAATGAATGATGAAATAGAGCCATATCTTGCAACGCACCGTCAGGAGGGGTACGTTCCTGGTGCAGAGGATCATCTGCATCGAAAAGACACGGGGATAGTGGGGAAAATTTATGT
>OIZB01001675.1_pt1 | contig 11219 bp, 10 predicted proteins | sample 1588401 | NCBI WGS metagenome assembly OIZB01 (sample SAMN03283270) | human gut metagenome | biome: human-associated habitat; material: feces | host: Homo sapiens | place: USA | collected 2013
GCTGCCACATGCAGCGGCATTTGTGTTTTCTTGGATAAAGAATTCAGCATATTACAAATGACAATATTTGGCGGCAAGCCGGAAACGGCAGACTGCTTAGTACACATATAATAAGAAAGGAATGGTGCAATATGCCAAAAATTACATGCAGAAACATACACTGCCAATACAACAAACTCAAAAAATGCATAAAAAAGAACGTAAAAATAAGCGACAGCGGAACCTGTACTTCGTACAAGGTCGGGTTCTCGTATTATTTTTTCTACTGTGCTGAACATATGCAGACAAATTTCCTAACTTCTGTTGATGTAAAACTGCATCCGGAATACAAATACAGCATATATTACATGATGCGATGTCTTCCTGTTGTATACACAATAGACTATATCAGAGGGATGCTGATAATGTGCCACAAAGAAACAAAAGAAATTCTCAACGCAAATGACCTGTTGGCTCTGATGGAGACTGATTTGGACAAGGATGCATTAAAAAAATGTACTGAAGAGTTTAATGCAAACGGCCTACCGAAATATGAAGAGAAGGACGAGCCTGAAACTGAAGCAAAATTATATGGATATTTTCTGGACATGGGCATGAAGAAGCGGGCAGAAGAATTTGTAAGAGATGATGTATAATATGGCAATAAGCTTAGCAGCGAGACCGAAGGTCTCGCTGCTTTATAATAAGGAGAATGACAATGAGAAATGATAAAAAGCAACATATAAATAAACATACTTTTCCAAATGATATTGCAGAAATAATAAAGCCAAAACCAGGAATGGGGCCAGTATTCGATAGCGATAGTAAGCCTCTAATGCAAAGATTAAAAGAAACAAGAGAATTAATCGAAAGCGGCAATCTAACTGAAGAAGAGAGGATGATTCTTGAAGAAACTGGTGAAGTGATAGAAGAAACCGCCGAAGACGAATTAAAAGACATTCAAAACGGAGCATTATTTGATTTGGAAAGAGGGAAGAACTTTAATGATTTGATAGAAGCGTATGAAGATGAAAAAGAAAATCCTGACATCTTTGGCAAAAGATAACGCGTAATACGGCAATAAGCTTAAAAGCGAGACCTTCGGTCTCGCTTTTTTGCTGCATTTTCGCCTCATTTTTCCAGCAAAATAAATTGTGAAAATTCAGTGAAAAAAAAATTTCAAAAAACGTTACATTTTTATTTTTATTTTGCATATTAATTCTGCGGGCATAAAACAAGCCTTGAAAAAGCGGCGGCAAGATTAGGATGTCGCGTACAGTAGTGACGCGAGAGGAGAACTAAACGCCCCTGCCAGAGAGCTGATAATACACCCGCACAAAAAACCGCCAAAGGCAATCTCCCATCCTCAGGAGACGGCTGAAGACTTTCCGAAAAACCCGGAAAGCCGCATAAACAGCGGTTTTCAGGAACAAGTTGACACGAGGACACAGAATGGTCACAAAAAATTTCTTTTTTTTAAATTATTTTGCATATTATATATGATTGAAAAAATCAATCACATAAAGATGAAGGCAAGCGAGTGAAAATGAGCTTCCCGAATCGCATATGTAAGCAACAAGCTGTTTACATATAACCGCAAATATGACCGTTCCTCGTAGCCAAAGAAAAGGAGATGCGATGAAAAAAGTTTCAAGAGTCATTATAGGCGGAACACTCATAGCGCTTGGATGTGGATGTTTTCTTTATCCGAATTTCAGGGAATGGAATACTCAGCGCGAAGTCGAATCTGTAATACACAAATTCGATGAGACTTACAGCAAAGGTATTGATTCTGATATTACATCAGAGCCGGTAAAGACATCTGATAAATCAGATTCTGACAAAAATGATACGGCAGACGTAACAGGCCAGCCGGCAAATGAATCTGATAACAAGTCAGAAACTGCTGATGACGATAAAGAAAAAACTGACACAGACAGCAGCAAAAATAATACAGTGACAAATACTCCTAAACCAACGAGTCATGAACTTGCAAGTAAAGGAGATGACAAAGCCGAAGCGGAACAGCAAACCGCAGGCAATACAGACAGCACTGAAAATACCTCTGAAGATTCAGAAACCGCTCTCTCTGGAAACACAGATTCGGATTCTGATGCATCAGATGATGAAGAAAGTGCTACCCGTCCATATCAAACTTTATATGGTGAAATGGAAAAGTATAACAAAGATTTGACCACAAACGGTCAGGACATAGTAGACGCATGGAGCTACGAGCAGCAGCCACTTGACCTTTCATCTGTAGACATTGATGAGGACAATCCGGTAATCGGATACATTGAAATCCCCGATATGAAGATTCGTCTTCCCTTAATGTTGGGGGCTTCAACAAAAAACCTTGAAAAGGGTGCAGCAGTTTTATCAGAAACCAGCATGCCGATAGGTGGTAAAGATACAAACTGTGTAATTGCGGGACACCGCGGATGGGAAGGAAGTGCATACTTCCAGTTTATTGAAAACATGAAAAAAGGTTCAAAAGTATACATAACAAACCCTTGGGAGACGTTAGTGTACGAGTGCACAAGCACACAAGTCATTTATCCCGACGACGTTCAATCCATCCTGATTCAACCAGGGAAAGACATGGTTACCTTATTTACATGTCATCCATATGTACTTGGAGGCGGCCCTTACAGATACCTCGTATTTTGTGAAAGAGTCGATACCCAAAAACGGAAGGAAGCAGACGGAATATTAAACCCGGATGCGACAACTCCGGCACCAGCAGAAGAAGCAGATAATGTTGTGGTTACAGAACCTGAAGAAGCAGAGTCTTCAAACGACAGCACTTCTGAAAGCACTGATGAAGATTTAAGCGTAGAAAACCCGGCACAGACCCCGGGCAGCGATGACGATTTGTCAGTAGATAAAGAAGAGCAGTCCACTCAGACTGAAGCAGGAACAGGCAATACTACAACGGACATATCGCCAACTCCTGCAGAAAAAACAACATTAGACGAAAATCTGGAAAATGACCCAGAGGTAAAAAAAGCAGAAGAAAGAGGCAAGCGCCTGCTTGCATTGGAACAAACCCTGAGGTATATGCTTCCAGTCGTCTTAATCGCTTTATCTGCGATAATTATTCTGTTTAGAGCAAATAGTAAGCCTAAACGAAGGAAAAGAAAAAGAAAAAATACGGTCAATAGAAAAACAAAACCAAGACCGAAAAAAAAGGAGAAATGAATATGAAATTTAATAAACTTTCTAAGACATTAAGTATGACTGCATTAACAGCAGCTATGGCAGTCGCTCCGGCAATCAATGTATTTGCCGCACCGGAAGATATTATCGATACAACAAAAAAAGCTTCCCTTACAATTCACAAATATGATATGACAGCTGCACAGCAGGACGGAATTAACGTAGACGAGTTCAAAGACAATGCAAACGGTAAGCAGGACGCAACTGCAGAAACAACATTTGCAGATTACGTAATCAAAGGCGTTGAATTTACATACGCTAAAGTTGGTGAAATCAATACAGAAAGCATCAACGGAAAAGTTGAAGTAGTATACGATGTTCCAAAGGAACTGGCTACAATCTTAAATCTTCAGAGTAAAGTCGGAAGAACAAATGACAAATATTCTTCTGATGAAATCAATGAAGCTATGGCAACAGCACTTGTTGACAATACAGCAACAAAAGGAAAACTGGAAGATTATATTAAGACAGCAGCAGGCGCAACAGCAATGCCTATGACAGATGCAAACGGTGTAACATCCGCTTCTAACCTGCCACTTGGTCTTTATCTGTTAGTTGAGACAAAAGTTCCGGCAAACGTTAACACAACTGTAGACCCGTTCTTCGTATCCCTGCCTATGACAGACAGAGAAGGTGAAGCTTGGTTCTATGATGTAACTGTATATCCGAAAAACCAGACAAACATTCCTGACCTTGACAAGCTGGTAAGACAGCATGATGATGCTGCATATTACAACCAGGCAGATTATCACAATACAGCAACTGTTTCCGAAGGTGACAAGATTGATTATATCCTGGTATCCCACCTGCCGAAGATTACAAGTAAAGCAACATATCTTACAAGATATGACTTTACAGATAAGATTTCCAAAGGTCTTGTATATCAGAGAGATATGACTATCTACTTCTATGACAACGAGACAGATGCACGTGCAAACAACACAGCAAACGCTGTTGCTACATGGAACCAGGCAAAAGAAAATGAAGTTGGAAAATTCAAAACAACATACAATGCAGCTTACGACAAAGCAAGCCAGGTAACAATCTCCATGACTGCTGAAGGTCTTGCAGACATCAATAAACAGAAAGCAGGAAGCCAGGAATCTGAATTCTCAGGAAGATGGATTGTTGTAGCTTACAGCACAGTAATGAGCCAGGACGATGCTCCAATCCTTGGTGATACAGGTAACACAAATGATGTAACACTGAAATGGCAGAGAACCAATATGGATGACTTTGATGAACTGGAAGACAGAGCAAGAGTATTCACATATGGTATCCATCTGACAAAGAAATTCAAGAGCGACGACCCGAAGAAAACTGGTGACCCAACAAAAGTTAACTTCGTTCTGTACAACAAGACAAACGGATACTATGTTAAAGCAACACCAGGCACAGGCCCGAACACAGGTGTTTACTTTGTAACTGATGGCACCCAGGTTAAGCAGGACAACGGAACAATTATCGATGATTATTCCAAGAGACCCCTGACAGAAGAAGGCGGTACAGTATTTACACCAGGTAAAGACGGTACATTCATCATCAAAGGTCTTGAGGCTGATGAGTATGTTCTGACAGAGCTTCGTACAGATGCAGGCTTCAACCTGTTAAAAGAGCCTATCACCATCAATATCAAGTGCACAGAGGATGACTTCACACCATCCAAGACAACACTGTATGACAGCAAAGACAAAGCTGCTAACCAGAATAAGCACATGATTGAGACAAATGGCGCAAGAGCTAAAGCTACAGTTGATGGCAGCGATACAAAGATGGAGGAATCCAAAGTTACAGTTGAGGGCGAAAGTGCTAACACACTTGTATCTACTAACTCCCTCGTTGTAATGCAGGTAACAAATACACCTGGATTCAAACTTCCGGCAACTGGTGGTGCAGGTACTATTGCATTCACAGTAGCAGGATGTTCAGTAGCATTTGCAGGTATTGCAATCGCAACTAAGAAATCCAAAAAACATGATGAAAAATAATAAACGTTAAACGCAGGCTGGCTTCGCCAGCCCGCAAAAAAACGTTTTTGTGTCCAAACGATATAGAAGACCGGGCGGGAGCTATTAGGCGCCCGCACCGGTCTTTCTTTTTTGTTTAAACACAACACGCCGTATTTCCGGCAAAAAATATATAGAAAAGGACACTATTTTATATGTTAAAGAAAATCGGGAAATTCTTATTAGTGCTTGTGGTACTCGGTATATCAATGGGACTTATACTATATCCGTTTGTATCAAATTACCTTTTTGAAAACAGGGCAGACGGTATTATCGATACGGTAGAAAAAACAGCAGATGATGCGGATGAAAAGCAATATAAAGAAGAAATAGAGGCAGCACAAAAATATAACGCGGAGCTTGCAACTGGACATGTAGTATTAAAAGACCCGTTCGTTGAAGAGAAACTTGACGAAGACGCAAAAGAATACAACTCACTGCTGAATATGGCAGATGGCGGTGTTATGGGATTTATCAAAATCCCGTGCATTGACGTATCACTTCCAATTTATCATGGTACATCGGCCGAGATACTGGAACTTGGAGCAGGACATCTGCAGGGTACATCCCTTCCAATCGGTGGAGAAAGTACTCACTCAGTAATCACCGGCCATACAGGTCTCAGCAGTGCAAAGCTGTTTACAGACCTTACAGAACTTGAAGAAGGTGATATGTTTTTTCTGCACGTTATGGGAGAAAAGCTTGCATACAAGGTAGACCAGATTTCAGTCATCCTCCCGGAAGAAATGGATAAACTGACGATTGAAAACGGCAAGGATTACTGTACGCTTGTAACATGTACACCGTATGGAGTTAATACACATCGTCTCCTGGTCAGGGGAGAGAGAACAGAGTACACAGAAGACAAAGAGGAGGAAGCCGGAACAGAAGTTAAAAAAACACAGTCTAAATGGATGGAAGAGTATACAAAATCAATCATTATCAGTTCATCCGTTCTTGCAGTTATGCTTATTGTACTTCTGATATGGCGACATTTCGCAGGCCGTAGACGCCGAAAGAGACGTAAGAAAAAACAAACAAGAAATAATCAAAAACGAAGAAAAAAGAAAAAGAAAACAGGAACAGGGAAAGGTGGTGTAAATGTCAAAAAAAAGAAAAGAACGAGTGAAGAGCCTGGCTGATGCTAGGCTCTTTGCAAAAAGAATAATCGCTATAATGTTAGTTGCAGTTATGTTGATGTCTGGTGCGATACCGATGCCGGTGGAAAGTAATCCGGTCCAAGTGCAAGCTGCAGCAAAATATCCTGTATTACAAAAAACAGGGACATTAAAGATTGGCCAAAAAGCAAGGCTGACATTAAAGAATGCTATTAAAAATCAAATTAAATGGTCGTCTGACAATGAAAATATTGTGACAATCAACAAAACCGGGTATGTATATGGAGTTAATAACGGTATTGCAAACGTAACAGCCGAATACAAAAACAAAAAATACACATGCAGGATTACTGTATTGGAAGTTTCAATAAGCCAGCCTACAGCGCATCTTGGCGTTAAAAAGTCTGGAAGATTAAGCCTGAAAAATGCTTATGGCAGTATTAAATGGAGCACTTCAGATAAAACGATTGTATCTGTAAACAGTAGTGGAACTGTACGCGGTGTAAAAGAGGGTATCGCAACAGTCACAGCGACAAACCAAGGCAGGCAGTATACATGCCGTATTACAGTCGTTGACATAAATAAGCAAACAAACCAGGCTATCAACGACCTGATAAAAACAGCACAGGGTGAAATTGGATATTGCGAAAAACGTTCAAATAAAAACCTGGACAGTAAAACGGCAAATACCGGATATAACAATTACACAAAATATGCCAGGGATGTCGACAACTACTATCAGGGTGACCCATGGTGTGCAATATTTATTTCGTGGTGTATGAAGGAAACCTATGGATTAAGCACAGCAAAGAAAATATTAAAAGACTGGCCATATGTGGCATGTAGGTGTTTGATGTGGTATCTCCCGACATACAAGACACCGAAAAAAGGTGATATAGTAATATTCTATACTGATGGTGGATATAACCATACGGGAATCGTAACAAAAGTACAGGGGCCAAAATTTTGGACAATAGAAGGAAATACAAAAAAAGTGAATGAAGTTGTTTCCAATGGATATTGCGTATGCGAAAAAAGTTATTATCTTAAAAGCGTTCCAAGGGTAAGGTTCTGCCGGCCAAATTATCAATTGGCAGTCTAATTAAAAACATAAAAAAAGGAGCCTCTTCTTACGAAGAGCGCTCCTTTTTGTTTAGTCGTCATCTCCTTTCTTTAAGATGCCGGCACGAATGGCTATAAAATAGACCATAAAGCCGGCGATTCCCAGCTTCAACAGCACGTTAAAGAACGAACTGTAGAAACTCAAATCCAGCATAAACAATACCGCAAAAAGCGGTTTGTTTTTCCGCTGGCTTGTTAACATGCAGCATACCAGAACGGGCAAAAACATCCCGAACCAGCATTTGCCTCCCCACTCCGGAGAGTTAAGGAACATTGCTGCTGCTGCAATGAATGTCACAAAGTGTAACACTTTGCGACCAAAAGAACATTTACCAGTTACCAGAGCTTGCATAATATATTTCATATTATGAGCCCTCCTTTCTTTTTTTTGAATTTTTTTTGGTTACTTTATATAAATCCACCCACAACCGGGCTTCATAAAAAAAGTAAATCTATAAACGGCCGTTTCCCTGATTATTTTTACGGCCTTAAAGGGAAAAGAAAGAGAGGTAAACTCCTAAACAAAAATAAGAATTTCCTCTCTTTATCGAATTTAAGATTATGTACTTATAAGATGACAAAAAAAATACAAAATAAAAATCACTTTCCATGTTTTTCCAGCATACTAAATATGAGAACAAAAAACACAGGAGTGATTTTATGGGAGATAATAATATTGAGACAATTGATTTAAATAAACCCGGCATAATTGATATGGATTTTTTTATCAGAACAGAAGAACAGGCAAAAGCAATCAAGAAAACATGTGAAGCAGCCATTAATATTATAGGTAAATCGGTAAGGGAAATGGTCAACCTGGCAGGGCTTGACTCCGTAGACTTCGCGCTCTTTAATATAAGCGCAGTAAAACAGAATATTGAGGAAAATCCGAACAAGCTTCCGGGGCTGATGATATTTGCGGGAAGTGATGATACATACGAATACAGCATTTCAGCGACGCCAAGCTATTCAGGTAAAAATGAATACCCGGAAGAGGTGATGGCACTGCTGCTGCGGAAGAATATAGAAAATCCGATAGACGATTTCTGCGTATTCAATTTCAATGATAAGAAATGGGTAAAAGCAGACTTCGCGGCACATCTCGGGCTGACAAGAGAGCAGTACGACCTGTTCTTAAAAAACCAGGAAGACCCAAGACTGCCGCTATTTAACATATATAAAGATTTTCATGGCCCAATGTCGAATGAGGAATTTGACGAGTTCTTTGAGAAAAACCAGCAGATAGTGGAGCTGCATGAACTGACACGGTATTATACTGATTTTGATTACTTTCTTATGAATAATGGAATCATTGCGCTATGTCCGCTGCCGGAAGATGTAAGTGATGGCTTGTCAGTAACATATGAAGATGGATATTACAGCCTTAATATCACGACAAAAGGCAAAATTTTAAAGTCTATCGCAAAAATAAGTGATGTTGAACAGATGGCAGCGGTGCTGTCAAACTTTCTTGATAGAAAATTTCCGAAAGATATGCTATCGTTTGTCCCTCTGTCACTAAGCACTGCCGCTGTCATACATGATTCAGGAGTGTGTGAATATATGCATCCGTCAGATGAGCCTAACAACGCACAGATAAGCGATGAAGAACGGAAAAACTTCAAAATGTATATTGAAGCCTGCACGCATGCAGCTCATGCTATGGCAGAACAGCTTCAACCGAAAAATATCAATACAATAACAATTCCAGATAAAGAATAAGGAGACAAAAATATGAGTAAAAAAAATGACAACGACAACATTGAAACAATCAACCTGACACCAAGAAAAGGAGTAATTGATTTAAGCTTTTTTGACGACCTGACAGACCAGCTGAAGTTTAAGACTGAAATCTGTGAAACGACAAGGGATTTCGTAAAAGACGCCCTGGAAGATGCCGTGTCAAGGTCTGATATTGGCCATGTGGATTTGAGTATGCAGGATGCAAGCGAATTTGAAGACGGCCTGGAGTCTGACGACAACAGACTGAACGGGGTCGTATACTCCGGCGAAGATGACAAATATACATATTTTGTCTCTGTCATGATGGGATATGACGACGAAATGGGAGAAGACGAAGAAGAGGATTACAGCGACTTTGAGGCAATGCTTGATGATGATTACGATGATGAAGGCTACGATGAAGACGTTGTTGATGCCCCTGATTCCACATGCGTCTGTCTGATAAGAAGTGAGAAAGAAAACAAAACCGTATGCCAGCAGTTTGATTTTGAAAAAGAGGAATGGGTTCACCTTGATTATGAAGATTTCACCGGACTGACATCAGACCAGGTATCAATCCTTTCAGCGGGTGATGACCCTGTAAAATCAAACATCCTGATGATGTACCGCAATGAATACGGCAATATTGACGACAAAGATTTCAATAAATTCTGCGACGACAATAAAGCAATCATTGAACTGTTCAGACGTGCTGACCGCTTTACTTACCTTACCGTTTTTGACAAACACAAGCTTGTCCTGCTGCCTAACAGCAATTATGACGGCGGCATGGTCACCTATGAAGATGGCTTTTACTGTCTGTGTTCAAGCTTTTTATGTGAACCGTTAAAAAAAGTATACAAGACAAAAAACATTGACGATATCCTCCTTACTATGGCGAACATCTTTGATAAGTGCTTCTACGAAGACACAATTGCGGTAGTCCCGCTGTCTGACCTTGCATTTGCCGTATTCCGTGGAAGCGGCAATATTGAAATATTCTTCCAGAACACCGGAAAAGAAAGAAGCGAAATGACCGCGCAGGAGCAGGCGGTTGTTGAAGAGTATATCTGTAAAATTAACAGTTTTACAGACAGTTTATAATCGTGAGAAAAAGTTTAGCTATTGCCAGCATCGCAGCGATTGGAGGATGCTCCCTTATCGCTGCTTCTGCTGCTAAACCACCGCTGATGGTGCTGGCATATAAATCTTCAAGCTTTGCTGCCGATTATGACAGTGTCACTGATAAAGACTTAATATCCGGAAAATGGCGCGGCGTGCTTGACGACGAAAACACAGAACTGTCGTTAAACAAAGACGGAGGCCTGAAAGCCGTATACAACCACAAAAAAGAAAATGGAAAATGGGATTTAAAAGAAGACCAAGACCGCCTGGAGATTGAGATAGGTGATAAGAAATATACATTTACGTATGATAGAACGCAGGACGCAATACTCTATGATGGAAATTACATATTCAAAAGGCTGAGTGACATTGCCGAAGATGACAATAATGCGGAAGTAAGGATTGATGCCGTAAGCAGTGAATTTCTGGGGAAATGGAAGGCTGTAAATATTGAAAACACAAAAGGCGAGATATCGGTGTACCCTGATGCCTTAAAAACAACAACTGTAACACTTGAGATATCAGAGAAAAAGGCGGATAAAACCACCGGAAACAGGGCTGGCGATTTGAGTATGGATTTGAAAATCCATGGAGATACCGATAAGTCAACTATTTCCGGTATCAGCTCCACGTTTACAATGGGCGCCATCACATTCCAGATAGCAAATCCGATTGAATCAAGTATAATCGAAACCGGCAAGCGGTCGGATGGAAAAGTATTCATACTCGAAAATGGAATGCTGAGTATGACGCTGACGGATGGAGAAAATAGAACAACACTGTACATGACGAAAGAAGCGGAAGAATAGCTTTGGCTGTTCTTCTTTTTTTTATTTTGCGGACAATCCTTCACGTTTCAGATAGCAAATCCGATTGAGAATTTAGCTGTCGCATCCTCGTAACTTTAGTCGTGAGTTAGACGGCCTTT
>OIZB01001682.1_pt1 | contig 11155 bp, 6 predicted proteins | sample 1588401 | NCBI WGS metagenome assembly OIZB01 (sample SAMN03283270) | human gut metagenome | biome: human-associated habitat; material: feces | host: Homo sapiens | place: USA | collected 2013
AAAGAAAGGCGAAGCAGAAGATGTGCTGAAGAAGCTGCTGGCCAGCGGTATGACGGCTGAGGAAATCCTTGCAAAACTCCAGTAATGCAATGCCGAGAGGAGGGAACACGATGACCGAGCAGGAACAGCCCAAAAACGATTTTATGCACAAGCTCGCGCTGCAAATTGTTGAGCGGCGCAACCTTGTGTTCCTCATCGTCATTCTGGGAACCATCTTCACCATCTTCTCCCGCAGCTGGGTCAAGGTGGAAAGCGACCTGACCACCTATCTGCCCAAGACCAGCGAGACCCGCATGGGCCTGGACATTATGGAAAAAGAGTTTACCACCTACGGTTCTGCCGATGTCATGGTGGCAAACATCACGCCGGACGAGGCAGACCAGCTGAACGACGAGCTGGCGGGCCTCAGGGGCATCCAGATGATCGAGTACGATGATACCACCGCCCATTATAATAATGTATCGGCGCTGTACTCCATCACATTCGATTACCCCGAGGACGACGACCAGTGCCTGGAAACGCTGGAAAGCGTCAAGGAGTACCTGAAAGACTACGATATCTACGTTTCCACCTCGCTGGGCAATACGCAGGAGGAGACGATTGAGCGTGAAGTCAATGTCATCATGGTGTATGTTGCCATCATCATTGTGGTGGTGCTGATCTTCACCTCCCAGACCTATGCGGAAGTTCCCGTGCTGCTGCTCACTTTCGTGGTGGGCATGATCCTCAACATGGGCACCAACTTCCTGCTGGGCACCATCTCGTTCGTTTCCAACTCGGTCACGAACATTCTGCAGCTGGCCCTTTCGCTGGACTACGCCATCATCTTCTGCAACCATTTTAAAGAAGAACACGAGACCCTGCCCTTGAAAGAGGCGGTCATCGAGTCGCTGGCCAAGAGTATCCCGGAGATCAGTTCCAGCTCCCTGACCACCATCGGCGGTCTGGTGGCCATGCTGTTCATGCAGTTCAAGATCGGCCCGGATATGGCCATCTGCCTCATCAAGGCCATCCTGTTCTCCATGCTGTCGGTCTTCGTGGTCATGCCCGGCCTGCTGATGCTGTTTGGCCCTTACATGAGCAAGACCAAGCACCGCAACTTTGTGCCCAAGATCTCGTTCGTGGGCCGCTATGCTTACAAAACCCGCAAGATCGTTCCCATCGTCTTTGCAGTGGTGCTGGTGTTTGCCTACCATTTCCAGACACAGTGCCCCTACGCCTATGGCTACGGCCCGATCAAGACGCCAGTGTTGAATGAGACGCAGATCGCCGATAACATGATCGACGAAAACTTTACCAAGTCCAACCTGGTGGCTCTCGTCGTACCAAAGAACGACGATTACCGGGTGGAAGCAGCCATGATCAAAGAACTGGAAAGCCACGATGAGGTGGACCACACCCGCGGCCTTTCCAACATTGAGGCCATGGACGGCTACATGCTGGAAGACCGGCTCACTTCCCGCCAGTTCTCTGAGATGGCGGGCCTGGATTACGAGCTGGCCCAAGTGGTCTACACAGGCTACGCGTTGGAAAATGATGAGTACGGCCAGGTCATTGGCAACTTCTCCAACTACAGTGTGCCGCTCATTGATATGTTCCTCTACGTCTGTGACGAGGTCGATTCCGGCATTGTCAGCCTGGACCAGGATCAGATCAACGACCTGCATGATGCCCAGACCCAGATGCTGAGCGCAAAGGCCCAGCTGCAGGGTGCGGATTACAACCGTATTCTGGTCTACCTGAACCCCAGCCTCCAGAGCGGGGATGAAATGTATGAGTTCACGGACCAGATGCGCACCATCGCCCGGAAGTATTACCCGGACGGCGACATCTATCTGGCGGGCGACGCCACCAACGAGTACGACTTCCAGAAGTCGTTTGCCATCGACAACATCGTGGTCAGCGTGGTCTCCGTGCTGATCGTGCTGATCGTCCTGCTGTTCACGTTCCAGTCGGTGGCAATGCCCATCCTACTGATCCTCGTCATCGAGGGCGCGATCTGGGTCAACTTCTCCGTCCCCGCTTTTATCCACACGCCGCTGTACTTCATGGGCTACCTGATCGTCAGCTCCATCCAGATGGGTGCAAACATCGATTACGCCATCGTTATTGCAACCCGCTACAACGAGCTGCGGGATAAGATGGACCATAAGACAGCCATGATCGAGACGCTGAACTTTGCGTTCCCCACCATCCTCACTTCCGGCACCATCATGACGGTGGCCGGTACCCTTATCGGTCAGATGACGTCCGATGCCTGCATCGTGGGCATCGGCCAGTGCCTGGGCCGCGGTACCATCATCTCCATCTTCCTGGTGCTGTTCGTCCTGCCGCAGATCCTGCTGGTGGGTGGCAAGCTGGTGGATAAAACTTCGTTCTCCATGCATCATGTGGTGCTGCACACCAACACGGCCAGCGGCCGGGTGCGTGTCAATGGCATGGTGCAGGGCGAGGTGAACGGCTCCGTGGCCGGTACCATGAACGCCGTTGTGGATGGAAACGTACACCTTACCGTTCTTTCTGGTAAAATCTCACAGGAGGTGCAGGATGAAAACGACTCCCATGCGGACGAATGAGTCTGCGGCGGGCAGCACCCGGCTGCTGCACCGCCTGACCGCTGCGCTGCTGGCACTGGTGCTGGCGGCTTCGGCGGCGCTGCCGGTATTTGCGGCCGACACCGCGCCGACGGATACCATTTACATCAACAGTGTTTCGGACCTGCTGGCCTTTGCCGACAAATGCGGCTTTGATCAGTGGTCCAAAGGCAAGACCGTGATCCTGCAGGAAGACCTCTCGCTGGAGGATACGGAGTGGGCCCCCGTTGCGTCGTTCAGCGGCGCGTTCAAGGGCAACGGCCACACCATCTCGGATGTCAGCCTCGTGGGGGCTTATTCTCCAGCCGGCTTCTTCGGCATCCTGGAAGAGGGCGGTTCCATTCAGGACCTTACCATCAAGGGTGTGGTCAATCCCGCTGGTACCCAGAAGACCGCAGGCGGTCTGGTGGGCACCAACTACGGCACCATCATCAACTGCACGTTCTCCGGTGCTGTCCACGGCGAGGAGGAGGCGGGCGGTCTGGTGGGCCGCAATGAGACGAGCGGAACCATCGACCACAGCACTTCCCGTGCCATGGTCAGCGGTGCGTATGCCACCGGCGGCATCGTGGGCTACAACCTCGGTGTCATCACCGGCTGCACCAATGTGGGCGCCGTCAACTCCGAGTATCAGGAGTCCGCCCTCGATATGGAGGGCCTCCCGGCCACCCTGCTGGAGCTGGTCAAGAAGGATATGGGCGATGACCTGAGCAATAACATCTCCAATGTCTCCTCGGATACCGGCGGCATTGCAGGCCGCTCCTCCGGCCTGATCCTCAGCAGTGCCAACGCGGGCGACGTGGGCTATGCCCATGTAGGCTATAACGTGGGCGGCATCGTGGGCCGGACCGATGGCCTGATCTCCGGCTGTGTCAACCAGGGCCTGGTACAGGGCCGCAAGGACGTGGGCGGCATTGCCGGCCAGGCAGAGCCCTATGTGGAGCTGGACCTGGACCAGAGCACCATCAACCGTCTGCGCACCGAGCTGGACACGCTGCACACCATGGTCAACGGCGCGGCCGATGACATGGACGGCAGCACCAGCCTCCTCAATACCGACCTCAACACCCTGAACTCTCAGATGGACACTGCCGTGCAGGCAGCCCGCCGTCTGCAGGAGCAGGGAGGCGATTACTTTGACGAAGTGGCGGACGAGGTGGACCGCACGGGAGACCTCATCTCCGATACATTTACCCGGCTGGAGCCCGTGATGGACACGGGTGTCGACGCACTGGATAAGATGACCACCGCCGTGGGCCAGCTCAAGTGGGTCACCGCGGAGATGGCGGCCGAGATGCTGACCGCCTCCACGGCACTGGCCAAGGCTTCTTCCGGCGCGCACAAGGCCAGCGACGCGCTGGATTCCAGCAAGCAGGGTCTGGAGCAGATCAGCAAGGGCCTGGACGACCTGATCGCCTCGCTGCCGGGCAAGGATGACAGCGGCCTGAGCAGCGCCATCAGCACCATTCTGGGCGGCTATTCCAGCGTGTCCGGTGACGCGGTGGACGATCACATCAAAACAGCCATCTCCCTGCTGCAGGTGGCGAATTCCGCCATGAGCATCCTCTCGTTGGGCTCCGGCATGAGCGGCCAGATGAAGCTGCTGACCACCGGCCTGGGTCTGCTGCGGAGCGCCACGCTGCTGGCCGATGACGGCCAGCTGGCTTCCGCCGGCAAGCAGGTCACCCGCGCCGTGGGCAATATGGCAGGCCGGGCCACGCAGATCGGCGCGCTGCTGGGCAACACCGCCAACCTCGTTTCGGAGCAGGGCAATCCCCAGATGGCTTCTGCCCTTACCAGCATGTCCGGCGCGCTTGGCAATGTGGGCGACCAGCTGGGCAATCTGGAAGATATTCTGGATAAGCTGGGCTTCAACACCGGCAACATCAGTTCCGGCAATGCCTCCATTCAGGCGGGTCTGGATTCCCTGAGCGATGCCGCACAGGATCTGGGCAAGGCTGCGGATGATTTTGACAAGTCTCTGGATATCCTCAAGACGGATTCCGCCCTCACCAGCGCAACGCTGGGCCACATGTCCGCCAGCCTCGGCATCATGGCGGAGGGCATGAGCGGCCTGACCAGCATGACCAGCCAGGCGGCGGATATCGTCCACTGGCTGGCGGAGCAGGATCCCATCCATGTGCCGCGCCCCTCTTCCGAGATGACCGCGACCAAGGATGAACTGTTTGACGCTGTGACGAACATGACCGACCAGATGAGCACCCTCAACCGGGATATGCTCTCGGCCAGCAACACCCTCACCAGCAACCTCCGCTCCATCAACGACCAGATCAATGTGGTCTCCAACCTGCTGCTGGATGCTGTGGAAGAGATCAGCGACCCCGGCAGCAAGAACATCTTTGAAGATGAGTCCGAGAACCTGACGGCTCAGAACGAGGGCAAGATCGAGGGCTGCACCAACCGCGGCACCGTGGAAGCCGACATGAATGTGGGCGGCATCGCGGGTACCATGGCGGTGGAAAACACCCTTGACCCCGAAGACGACGATAAGGATGAGAACCGTTCGCTCCTGCGCACCGAGTACACCATCAGCGCGGTGGTGATGAACTGTGTCAACGAGGGCACCGTTACCTCCAAGAAAAAGGCGGCAGGCGGCATCTGCGGCGAGATGGATCTGGGCTACATCACGGGCTGCGAAGCTTACGGCAAAGTGGATGGCAACAACAAGGTGGGCGGCATTGCAGGCCATTCCTCCGCAAAGCTGATCTCCAACTGGGCCAAGTGTGAGCTGACTGGCAGCAAGTACATTGGCGGCATCGTGGGCCAGGGCGCGGACAGTGTCCTGACCGGCAACAGCTGCATCATCAAGGATAACCGCGCCATGGTGGAGATCCATGAGCCGGACGATGACGGGGATGACTCCGAAGTGGCCCTCTCCACGAGCAGCAGCAACACCGACGGTCAGTATTGGGGCGCCATTTCCGGCGGCCAGGATGGTACGTTCACGGGGAACCTGTTTGTCTCCGATACCCTGCGCGGCGTTGACCGCATCAGCCGTGCCGGTCAGGCAGAGCCCATTGATTACGATACCATGCGGGCACTGGAGGGCGCGCCCAAGGGCTTCCAGAAGCTGACGCTGACCTTTATGGCCGACGGCCACATCGTGGACCAGCGCACCTTTACTTACGGTGCATCGTTTACCGAGGCGGATTACCCCGAACTGCCCCAGAAAGACGGTTACCTTGCCGAGTGGAACACCCCGGTGCTGGATGACCTCCATCTGGACACCGTGGTCACGGCGCTGTACACCTCTTACACCCCGGCACTGAAGAGCATTGATGTCCGCATCAACGGCCGTCCGATCTTCTATGTGGATGGCCTGTTTGGCGGCTCCAATGCCCTGAGCGTTACCTCCCAGACGCCGTCCGGCGTGGCCAATGCCACCGAGCAGTGGCTGCTGGACTTCTCGGACGACGGGCAGGAGACCCACACCATCCGCTATCTGCCGCAGGGCAAGCAGGGCAGCGTCTATGTCCAGCAGGATGGCAAATGGATCAAAGTGCCTACCGATACCTTTGGCAGCTACATCACCTTTACGGCTGCCGGGACCGAGATCGTCATGGCCTTTGTGCCCAAGGGCATCCCGCTCTGGGAGCTCTGCGGCGGCACGGTAGCCGCGCTGCTGGTGGCAGCATTCCTCGCACGGAAGCTGATCCACAAGCGTAAGGCCCGTAAGGCCAAAAAGAACGCTGCCCCCGTGGAGGAACTGGACACGCCGATTGAATCGGACGACCAGAGCACCGAGCAGCACACCAAATAAAAACCAGCCCTTGGGCTGAAACGGAAAAGGCTCCGGGCTTGCCTCCCTGTGAAAGGGGAGTGCAGGCCCGGAGCCTTTTTTGCGTATACGGAAAACGTGTCAGACGCTCTTTTTGTAGACGATAAGGGAAACGATGGCGGAGAGCACTTCCGTGGCCCAGAACGCGTTCCAGGCGCCCACAGGGCCAAACTGTCGGCAGAGCACCCAGGCCAGCGATAGAATCATGACCATAGAGCCACCGGTGCTCAAAGTTCCGTCTGGCCTAACCGTCAGTATCTTGGAGAGCGTTCCCGCCGCTCCCAGAAACACCACGGAAAAGCCCGTGGCTTTGATGATTGTATCCTGATAGCGCTCTTTTTCAGAAAGCGTTTGAACAAAATACCCAGCACACCGCCTATCACAATGGCTAGCGCATTGATGATCGTTCCCAATCCACAATGTTTCCATCGAATGCCTGCGCCAGCTCTGATATTCCGTTGTCCATGACATACTGCTTCAATATTGCGGCAGCCGCCAGTTCTTCCTGTTGCAAGCCATAGGCTTCAGGGAACAGTTCCTTCATGTTGTCATCCTCCATCGTGTGTTTCTGCGTTGCACCAAGGATATAACAAATTTCAACACATAGCAATCAATTTCCTGTTTTCTTTTCGACAGAAATCTGCTCTGTGTAGCTGCACCTCGGATAATTCGTACAACCGTAGAACTCGCCATACTGTCCCCGGCGGCGAACCAGAAATCCACCGCATTGTGGGCATACTTTTTGCTCTGTCAGAACTGTAACATCCCGAACCACATAGTCACACTTCGGATAATTGCTGCACCCCACAAAAAACTTCCCGGTTCTCTCGTTTCTTCGACTGAGAAGATGACCTGTGCGACACTTCGGGCAGCACGGCAGGTCAGCAATATCGGTTTCCTTGTTCAGTATGAACACCGATTTTGAGGGTTTGAACTCCTTAAAGAATTCTGACGGCTTCCGGCTGTCCGTGAGAACAAACACACGGTTCTTCGTTCTAGTCAGCGCCACATACAGGAGCCGTCGTTCCTCAGCGTAGAGAAAATCCTCCGGTTCTGCGAGGACCAGAGCTAAGACCGGGTCATCTGCGATCTTATTGGGAAATCCCAGAGTCGAGTTCTGAAAGTTCAGCAAAATGACATTATCCGCTTCAAGTCCCTTAGACTTATGCGCTGTCAAAAACCGAATCGGTGTTTCCGGGGAATCCCAGTACATTAATGTTCCGTCCCTATGCCACTGAAATAGCTGTGACCCAATGAGGATTTCAAAATCAAACTTATTTCTTCCGAGAATCAGTATGGAACTGTCCTTGCCAAATTCAGAGATGATTTTATCAATAGCTTTCCGCAACATCTGGAAGGGCGCTATATCGTAGCAGAAGAAGGAGATCGGATAGTCTAGCGACTTTGGTGACACGAGCGACTTCTTCAGCTGATAGGGATTTCTAAGGACAAACCGACCGGCCTCATCTATGAGCTGCTGGGAATTGCGGTATGTCCGCTCCAAGCGCATGATCACGCTGCGTCCGAAATAGCGTTCAAAATCTGTAAAGAGCGAAATATCACTTCCCGCAAACCGGTAGATAGACTGCCAGTCATCTCCCACGCAAAGAAGATTTGCCCCTGTCTGATCCAAAATTGCCTTGACCAATCGGTACCGAGCATAGGAGATGTCTTGATATTCATCAATGATGACATACCGATATGGATGGACTTTTTGTCCAGCAGTAACATTTTCTGCTGCCAGATTGATCATATCAGCAAAATCAACTGCCCCTTTTTCCCTCAAGAATGCGTCATAGGCTTCCATCAACGGGCGAACGATCATCTTAAAGGCAGCATTTCTTTTTCTGAAAAATGGCTTTTGCGAGGACACTCCGTTGTCTTGCAAAGAACCCAAATCATCTATCTTATGCCCCTGAGACTTGAACAGTGCGACAAAGGTGGACAGAGCTTGATAAACTCCGAGAAATATCGGTCACTCTGCTTTTCATACACGCTCTCGAAAATATCCGTGAAGTCAGGTTCCTTGTACTTGACCCCATTCTTCTTCAACAGGGAATCCAGATACTCTAGGAGCCTGCTCTCACTGGACAGGTAGGAGTATGTTTCGAGTAGCTTCGTTCCGTTTTTCTTATGTACCTGGCGTTTCCACGCCATCCCCTCTTGGTATTTTTCTTCTTCGACAGCAGAAAGCCAAGGCAGCTTTCCCTCACGGTTGATGCCGAAATGTTCAAGATAGATGTCGTATTCCGGCAGATAAAAGTCCGGGTGATACGGTTTCCGATCGGGGTCGTTATCGGGGAACGGATACGGACGTTCATATTCGTACTGGACACCGTTCAGGAACAGAAAGTTTGCAATAGAAACCTCTTCCAGACTGCGTACCCGTTCATCCTGAAGCGTCCGATGCTGTTCCTTTTTGCTCTGTTCTTTCTTGCCGATCCACTTTGCCTGATCGTACTTTGACCGCAGGGTTTCAAGATCCACAGACTTTTCGTAATCGTAGGCTTCACCCAGAGAGCTGAACTGCTCCATATCCGCCGGGATATGAAGATAGTACGCAAAGAACTCAATAATACACCTTACCTGGCCTGCCTGTGTTGTGATCACATTCTGGAAATAGTCCCGACAAAAATCCGTAAGACCTTCATACACGTCCGGGCGTTTTCCTTCTGCTTCTCTGATGAGATCCAAGCCCAGCTTATGGAACGTGGTCGCAGAAACCGGAATTCCCAGCTTTCCAGATATGCGGTCTGTCATTTCTTCAGCCGATTTATGGGTAAAGGCGATAAGGAGAATGTCCTCCGGGCTCACACCCTTCTCCTGACACAGATACTTTACCTTTCCGGCTATCGTAAGCGTTTTACCGCTGCCGGCACCCGCTAAGACCAGCATCCTTTTCTCATTGCAGAGGACAACTGCCCGTTGCTGTGGGTCAAGATTTTTGCCGTCAATGTCGGAAAGTAAGGCATCACACCGTTTCGATTCAGCGGCGATAACTGCACTGTTGTATCCAGTCAACACCTCCGCCAATCTGTCAAAGGTATCCGTGAACTGCTTTCGTTCTTCCCACAATGGAGATTTCTTTCCAAGCCGGGCCGCCTTCGCCTCTTTGTAAAGGTCTGCCCACCTGTCCCTAAACTGGATAGCTTCGTCCTGATTGGTGTATTTTCCTTCCTGCGCTTTCAAATCATCCTTGAACAGAGCAATCTGGGCATAGAGTGCTTCCTCATCCACCTTATGCTGCCCCAGCCCAAAATCATCAATTATTTTCTGAAAAAAGCCCACGGAAGTGCCTCCAATTAACGGTTTTTATCTTATAATACCGCATGGCAGCACTATTATCAATCACCCCATAAGTAAGCAAGACCACCAGCCGTTTTTTCGACTGGTGGCCTTTTTGTGCTTAATCCTCTGTAATGCCGAGATATTGGTCAATCTCCATGATGCTTTCCCCACTGATCTCAACCAAGGGCACTACGGTTTCGCCCACCTGCAGGGTGCGGAACACCGGGTCGATGCGGTCCGCTTTTCCGGTCAGCGTGATGTAGTTGCCCACTGCGGGAATCTCCGGGTGGGCGGTATCCTCTTTGAAATACCGCACCGTGATGGTCATGCCCTTGGTGACCTGCATCAGCCGATCGGACAGAGCCGACATTTCTTCCTCGGTCAAAATGCGCTTGGTCACCCGCTCGGTGCGCTGCTTTTCTGCGGCAAGCTGCTCATCATAACCACGCAAGGCTGCAAAGGGAGAGAAAATCTTTGCCCGGTTCTGTAAAGTCATGCGGGGGTGCTTGCGAAGGGATTCTTCGGTCTGGGGGCGTTCCTTCTCTATGATGTCCCCGTACTTTTGGGCGGTCTCTTGTCCGATCTTGCTACTTTTGTAGTTCTCCATCCGAACCTCCTGCGCTGTGACCACCGATCTGCGCATTGCGTTGGCGCATGGTGGCACCTTCCTCGTAGCTGCTGGCTTTCAGTACGGCATTTTTGCCGTACTTGTTCTTGATGCCCAACATTGCTTGCTGGAGTTTTTTCTCCTTTTCCAGCTTCTTTGTGTCCGTGAAAAAGTCCACCTGATAGATGCCCTCGTCCGGGGTGACCTTGTTGGCGTTGAGGGTGATGCGCCGCACCGTCAGCGCAGGGTTAGTAATGCGCTCAAACAGCTTTGCGCTTTCGTTGATGATGGTGCTGCCTAGATTGGTAGGAGCGTCGAACCGGACGGTGCCGTGTGCCGCTTTGGGGATGATTCTGCCGTAGCGGTCGGTCTGGGTCAGACCACGGTAGCCGCCCTTGTCCACGTTCTCCCGGTCGTAGCCCACCTCCAAGGTGATGGATTCCGCCACCAGCTTCTTTTCCGTGAGCCGGAACATCAGAATCTCCGCCATCTCCCGGACAATGAGTTTTGCTTTATCATACGGGTAAGGAGTGGATAGCACCTGCCCCTCGCTGATGCTGTTGGTGCTGGGCTTGTAGCTTTTGATCTGCTCCATGCCGCAGGGTTCGTAGCCCCATGCGTGGTCGATGAGAATTTCTGCATCCACGCCGAAAATCTCATACAGACGATCTTCTCCATGGATGGAGAACCGTGCCAAGTCCCCCATGGTGTAGATGCCATGAGCTTCCAGCCGCTTGACGGTTCCGGGACCGGTCATCCAGAAATCCGTCAGGGGTCTGTGGTTCCACAGCAGATACCGATAGGACTGCTCATCCAGTTCCGCAATGCGGACACCATCTTTGTCTGCCGGGATGTGCTTTGCCACAA
>OIZB01001685.1_pt1 | contig 11133 bp, 9 predicted proteins | sample 1588401 | NCBI WGS metagenome assembly OIZB01 (sample SAMN03283270) | human gut metagenome | biome: human-associated habitat; material: feces | host: Homo sapiens | place: USA | collected 2013
ATGTGTTAAGCACGCCGCCAGCGTTCGTCCTGAGCCAGGATCAAACTCTCTATAATATGGTATCTAAACGACCGTAGCCGCTTAAATCTATCATAGAGTCATTTATCATGACTTCATTTACTTCTATTTTATAGTTGCTGCTTTCGGCCGAATTGACTACGGCCTATTCACCCACAACTTCGTCGCGAGCCTCGTGAAAAGCTCGCTCCGCTGGTGCTTTCTTTTCTCACGTTGTTTAATTTACAAGGTGCACGTCCCTCAAGCGGAACAGTCACTATTATATCAGGCTCAGTTTCGTTTGTCAAGTACTTTTTTCAAATCTTTTTCAGATTTTTCTTTCAGATCTTTTCAGATCTTCAAGTCCTCGACTCATTCACTTCATCGCCGTCAAACAGCTTTATTAGGATACCAAAATACACCTGAAATGTCAAGCATTTTTTGAGTTTTTTCGAGTTTTTTGTCAGAAGCACTTTTTGCATGGTTTTTCGCACAATATCCAGTGTTTTTTCCAGCTTTGCTTTACTATAATACAATATCATACCAAGCTTTGAGGTGATTTACTTGCGGTTCTGGAAAATGAACGGCGCCGGCAATGACTTTATCATTATAAATAATATGGTAGAGCATCTTCCCGAAACCTGCTTTCCCACTTTGGCCCGCACTCTGTGCGAACGCCATCTGTCCATTGGGGCCGACGGTCTGATGATCGTAGATGCCCCGCTTCAGGGCGGTGACTATCGGATGCTGTTTTTCAATTCTGACGGCAGCCTCGGTGAAATGTGCGGCAACGGCGCCCGTTGCATTTGCCGCTACGGCTACGAAAATGGTCTGGCCGGCGAGATCCAGCATGTAGAGACCACTGCCGGTCTGGTAACTGGCCACCGCATCGACCAGCGTCTCTATCGGATTCGTCTGAATGATCCCACCACGGTCCGTTTGGATGCACCTGTGGTGATCGACGGCGTTCGCTATGAATGTTCCTATTTAGAATTAGGAGATCCCGGACTCCCCCACGCTGTGGTCCCGTATCCCAATTTGGCGCAGGCCGACGAAAACGCGCTGCGTGAATTGGGACGCAAGATCCGCTTCTATCCGGAATTCCCCAAGGGCGCTAACGTCAACTTCTGCGAGCTCACCGGTGAGGATGAGGTCTTTGAACGCACCTTTGAGCGGGGTGTGGAGGACTTCACCTATGCCTGCGGCACGGGAACCGGCTGCGTTGTCACCGCCCTTACCCTGATGGGAAAAGTCAGTGGCCAACAGGTCCGGGTCAATATGACCGGCGGCCAGCTCATTGTAGACGTAGATCTCCAGGGAAACTCCGTCCAAAACCTCTATCTTACAGGTCCCACCAATATTGTCTGCAAGGGCGAGGTCACGGACGAGGAGCTTTCGCTGAATTGATAAAGTTTGCCAACCCAAGTATCTGTTATCCAAACCAAAAGGAGTGTGTTTTATGGATAAGAAATCTGTCGCGAAAAACTACCGTTTCCTGATCATTCTGCTGTGCTGCATGGTAGCCGGTGCCCTGGTGGGCTGGTTCTTCCCTGCCTTCAGCCACGGTATCGCCTTCCTGGGCAAGGTGTTCATCAACCTGATGTTCTGCATCGTAGTTCCCCTGGTGTTTGCCTCCATCGCCGGCTCCGTTGCCAATATGGAGAGCCGCCAGCGAGCCGGTAAGATCATGGGCACCACCATCGTCACCTTTGTGATCACCGGCGCCATCGCCGCCGTCATCATGTTTGTTTTGATGAAGATTTTCCCGCCGGTGCTGTCCCCCTGGGCGGATCTGGCCGCCGAAGAGGTGGGCGAGCATGCCACCATGACGGAAATGATCGTCAATTTCTTCACCGCCGAGGACTTCGTGGGTCTGCTGAGCCGCCGGGCCATGCTGCCCCTGATTGTCTTCTCCATCCTCTTCGGTTTCTCCGTGCAAATGACCGGTGGAAAGGACTCCATCGTGGGCAAATGGCTGGCCGGTCTTTCCGACGTAATGATGAAGTTCGTGCAGATCATCACCTACTATGCCCCCATCGCCTTCTTCGCTATTTTCGCCGACCTGGTGGCAACCTACGGTGCCGAAGTCGCCAAAGGCTATGGCCGGGCGCTGCTGCTCTACTATCCCCTGTGCTTCATCTATATCTTCACTGCCTTCCCTCTGTTCGCCCGGTTCGGCGGCGGCAAGGGCGCCGTCAAGGTGATGTTCAAGCACATTGCCCGTCCCGCAGTGGTCTCCCTTGGTACCTGCTCCTCTGTTGCCACCATTCCCACCAACATGGAAGAGGCTCTGGAAACCGGCGTCAGCAAGGACATTGCCGGCATGGTGCTGCCTCTGGGCGCCACCATGCACATGGACGGCTCCTGCTTCTCCTGCGTGCTGAAGATTGCCTTCGTGCTGGGCGTGTTCGGTGAGGAACTCAGCTGGTCCCGCCTGCCTTTCATCGTGCTGGTGGCCGTACTGTCCTCCGTGGGCATGAGCGGCGTTCCCGGCGGCGGCTACATCGGCGAGTACATCATCTGCTCCATCTTCTTCCCCAGCCAGATGGAGTTGGCCTTCCCCATTTTGGTGGCCATTGGCAATCTGGTGGATCCTCCCGCTACCATGATCAACTCCGCCGGCGACTATGTGGTCAGCTACATTGTCTCCCGCTTCGTGGAAGGCAAGGACTGGCTGCAGAAGCAGCTTAACAACGCCTGATCGGTTTCCATATCAGATAACAATCCGTCCCATCGGCTAAGACCGATGGGACGGCTTTTACGATCTCCTCCTGCGCTCGATTGCGTCCTACATCCAATCCCCCCTTGAATACACCGGGCTTAGCGCTGTCGGAAATGCAAAAACGCGGCATAGTCGGACCGGTCAGCATAGGTGCTTCGCTTCCCGCTCCCCGGAGTGCAGAGGCTCTCCTATATTGCCCACGCCCCTCCTTCCACCGTACCAGCTGCTTCTTGCCGTATATGCGGGTATTATATGCAAAAACGCAGCCCTCACGATGAATCGTGAGGGCTGCCGTTCTATTTTGGGTTTTGGTTCGGCCGTTCTCAGCCGATTTACTGAGCTGCGGACTCGTCGCCCATGCCCATATCCTCCATGCCGAAATCATCGTCGGAGGGAACATCGGTCTCGTCTGCCGCCACCTCGTCCGGAGAGGGGATAAACTCGCTGAGGTACGCCTCTTCGGGAAGTCCCGCCAGGAAACCGGGCAGGTTGATGATCACATTGTCCATCTTCCGGGGAACAGGGATATTATAGGCATAAACCTCTTCCGTTCCGCCCTTCTGCTGGGTGATCTCCAGCGTCACGGTCAGCGTCTGGCCGATGCAGGTAGCAACGCCGCGCTCCTTGTCGTAGAGCTTGGCTACCTGCTGACCATCCACATACACCACCGTCTTATAGGCGGGCTTGTAGGTCTGGCCGTCATATTCCAGGGTCTTGCTGTCCAGATAGATCGTATGCCCACGGCCAATGATGGTCATGGTATAGCCGATCGCCACCAGCAGGACCACCGCTAAGATTTGAAAGAGAAGTCTCCGCTTTGCTTTCATTTCGATGCCTCCTCTTCCGCAGCCTGCTCAGCAGCCAACTGCTGGCCTGCCAGGCTCTTGTTCTTGCGCTTCTTGGACTCATACATGACCAAAGCCAGCGTAATGACCGCATAGGACACAAACACGCGGAAATACTCGCCGATCATGGAGTCGCCGGTAATGGCAGCACCGGTCTTGGGTGCCACAATGAACATGGTGTGGAACAGGATCACGCCCAAAAATACGTTGCCGATGCTCGCCCTATCCACAGAGGCACCGCCCACCAGCAGAGCCGCGATGGCGAACATACCAATCTGGGTATGAGCTGTATAGGTGGGGAAGTTACCTACGTTCTGTAGGTAGATGATCATGCCGAAGCCGGCGAACACCGTGGAGATCACCATGGAGATCACGCGGGTGCGCTCCACATTGATACCGGCATCCCGGGCCACTTCCATATCCTGACCCACAGCCCGCATATCCTGGCCCAGCTTGGTCTTGCGGAACCAGACGATGAACAGGCAGGCCAGACCGATGATCAGCAGGGTCAGTACAGGGATCTTCACGCCGCCCACCTGAACAGCCAGCAGGTTGTCCAGACTCTGGCGCATGCTCAGCAGGCTCACGGTGTTGCGGATGCCGTAGCCGCGGGGAAGCTTCAGGGAATCATGAACGATGGGAATGATGGGGCCCATCATGAACAGCACCACAAACTGGTACACGCCGTTCATGGTAAAGGAGATCATATAGCTGGTGATCATCTCCCGGCCCTTGGAGCGGTTCAGGATCTTGCCGATCATCACGCCCAATGCCACAGAAATGGGGATGGAAACGATAGCGGCCAGGATCATGCCGGGGATGCCCCAAACCTGCCAGTCAGCGGCGAAGATCAGCCCGATCTCGCCGGCCATGGCGCCCAGCGTCATACCGAAGTTCATACCCATGCCTGCCATAACAGGGATCAGCAGGCTCAGGATCAAGAATGCGTTACGGCCCAGACGGGTCATGACCTCATTCAAGAGGTAGGACCAGGAAAAGCCCGCCTGCGGAATACAGTACGCGCAGATCAGGATGAACATAATGGGGACGGTGTTGTTGCGGATGAACTGCAAAAGCTTCTGCCCGAAGCTCTGGCTGCCGGGTACATTCGTCTTTTTCATGCTCATTTCCCTCCTTCCGTCTTACGGGTCAGAGCGTAAACGATCATGCCGTTAGAGACGATGATCCGGATGACCTCGCTGATGTCCAGATGCACGATGGCGTTCATCACGGTGGGTGTCATGGTGACAAGGCCCTGATAAAGGATCGTGCCGATGATAACGTTGGTAATGCTGGCCTTGTTCACGCTGGCGCCGCCGATCAGAATAGCCGCCACGGCGGGGAACGCCATGTTCAGGGGCGCCATATAGATCTGTACAAAGCCGAAGCCCTGCTCATACAGCAGGATGCCCACAGCGCCCAGCCAAGTGGAAAGCACCACAGACAGCAGACGGGTCTTGTCCACGCTGATACCGGCAGCCTTGGCGAAGGTGGGGTTGGAGCCCACAGCCGTCATGGCGGTACCGGTCTTAGTGTGCAGGAAGACCCACATCAGGAATGCCAGCAGAGCGAAGAACAGCAGGCTGCCGGTGGGGATCACCAGATTGATGCCAAACCGGTTCAGGTCGATCTGCAGGAACTTCGCCAGGAACTGATCGTAAAAACCTTCCAGAGAGATGGTGGTACGCAGGCCCTTACCGGCAAAGCCCCAAACCATCGTCGGGCTCTTGTAGGGCAGCAGCAGCCACATCATGCACATGAATGACACGGAGGAAAAGCCCACATAGGTAGCGACCATCATTTCGCCGCCCTTGATCTTGTTGAGCATCCAGCCGTAGCCGCCGCCCAGCACCAGTGCAAAGGGCGTGGCGATGACAATAGCCATCAGGAAGCTCATGCCGCCGGTGAATCCGAATTCAATGGAAAGAGTTGCACCCAGCAGGCCGGAGATGATGCCCAGAGGCAGGCCGAAGTTCAGGCCGCAGCCGGAGTGGATCATGGGGACCATGGCCAGCACCATAATGGCGTTCCAGCTGAAGCGGTTGATGACGTTGGTGATCTGCGTAGCAAAGTCCACGCCGGCCACCGGTGCCAGAATGAACATCAGCAGCAAAAAGCCGGTGATGATCAGGCGGGGCACGCCATAGCTGTTGACGAGCCGCCGCAGCTTGCTCTGCTCCGCAAGCGTATTTGTCGTGTTATCCATACTTCCTCCTTATTTGACCTGGCTGACCATCAGCGCGCCGAACGTCTCGGAGGATTCGGTGGCCGGGAGGATGCCGACGATCCTGCCGCCAGAGACAATGGCGATCCGGTCGCAGGTGGTGCGCAGCTCCTCCAGCTCAGAGGAGATCATCACCACGGTAACGCCGTTTTCACGGTTAAATTTCTTCAGTGCGTCCAGCACCAGCGCCTTTGCGCCCACGTCGATACCGCGGGTAGGCTCCGAAACGAACAGGAACCGGGGCTGCAGGGCAAAGGCCTTGGCCAGGCACACCTTCTGCTGGTTGCCGCCGGAAAGCTCTCTGGCCTTCTGCTTGGAGCTGGTGCACTTGATCTTCAGTTCGTCGATATACTTCTGCGTCACATCATGGATCGCCTTGGTATCGCGCCAGGTGATAGGACCGTATTTCTTCAGGAACTTGTTCTGGATCTGCATGGCCGGGAAAGCAACGTTCCATTCCAGCGTCTCGTCCAGCAGCAGGCCCACGCCGCGGCGGTCCTCAGACACGAAGGCAAGCTGCGCGTCCAGGCACTTCCGGGGATTGTTCAGGGGAATGGGCTTGCCGTCAAATTCCACGGTGCCGCCGGCCTCATACAGGCCCATGACACCGTTGGGAATACCCAGCTTGCCCTGACCTGCCAGACCGCCGATACCGAGGATCTCACCCTCCTTGACATCCAGATTCACATTCCGGACGATCTCGCCGGGCATATCCACCCACAGCTTACGGATGGACATGATCGTCCGGGCATCAGAACAATCCCGAACCTCCCGGACCGCACTGAGGTCCACGCTGCGTCCCACCATGCACCTGGTGATCTCATCCACGCTGGTCTCGGAGGCAGGCGTGTCCTTCACTACCTTGCCGTCCCGCATGATGACTACCTTGTCACATACGTTCAGGACTTCCTGAAGCCGGTGGGTGATGAAGATAACAGCGATGCCACGGGACGCCATGCCCCGGATGGATTCCAGCAGAGCCGCGGCCTCCTTCTCCGTCAGAACGGCGGTAGGCTCGTCCAGGATCAGCAGCTTGAGCTGGTCCTTGCTCAGCTCACGGGCGATCTCGGTGAACTGCTTATGACCAACGGGCATATCGCTGATGACCATATTCTGGTCGATCTCCACGCCCATTTTGTCAATGGCCTCTGCGGCCTTGGTCTTCATTTTTTTATAATCGAGCGTATTCAGCCGGGGGCCGAACACCTCGGAAATGACGTTCTTCTTTTGGGGCTCACGATTGAGCAGAATGTTTTCCGTGGCAGTAAAGCCGGGGATCAGAGAGAACTCCTGATGCACCATGCCGATACCGGCCTCCAGTGCATCAAAGGGCGTATTAAAGGTGACTTTTTCACCATTGATGAGGACGTCGCCGCCGTAGCCGCCGGTTTCCCGGATGACGTCCATACCGAACAGGATCTTCATCAGCGTGGATTTACCTGCGCCGTTTTCGCCTGCCAGGCCCAGGACTTCACCAGCCTTCAGGGTGAAGTTGATGTCCGTCAGGACCTGGTTGCCGAAGAAGTCTTTTTTGATGCCGCGCATCTCCAACAGGGGAGCCGTATTACTTTCCATAAATGATACCCTACCTAATAAGAGAGGAGGAGGGTCGCCCCTCCTCCTCAGTTTAGAATGAGCGAGAAAAAACGCTGCTTATTTCACAGTGAAATACTTCTCGGGAACCTCAACTTCGGTGGAACCCATGAACCAGCCGGGATCACCCATGATGTAGGTGTCCTGATACACCAGGAAGGTGTTGTCGGCCTTGACGCCGGTGGTGGCGTTGGTGTAGTTGGAGCCGTTCCAGGAAGCCTCGGGAGAGAACTCGTGGTAAGCCTTGGCGATATCGTCGATGTCGCACAGCTCGCTCTCGCCGTTGATGACATTCAGCGCGTGCTGGGCCAGACCAGCAGTGGTGGTGTAACCGTAGGAGTAAGCCCAGGTGCCGAAGCGGCCAGCGCCGCCGGCCTCGCAGATCGCGTCCTCGACCTTGGCCAGGATCTTCTGGAAGTCGCCGGCCTCAGCGGTCAGGTCGATGCCCAGAGCGCCGGGATAGCCCATCAGAGGAGAGGGCAGGTCAGCCTCGATGAAGTAGCCGCCGTACTGCAGCAGCTGCTTGAGCAGAGGCTCGGTGTGAGCATCGTTGGTGCAGAAGTAAGCGGCCTTCTCGCCGTAGGTCTTGGACCACTCAGGGACCTTCTCCAGGATGTAAGCCTGAGCACCGGCCACGCCGACGTCAGAGGTGGGATCGGGAGCGGTCTCCATTTCGAACTTCATGCCAAACTCCTCGCAGGCGGCCTTCATAACCGCGATACGACGGCTCATGGTCTCATAAGCCAGGTGACGGGGGAAGGAGATGTGCACGAAGGTGTCGCAGCCCAGCTCGTGAGCGGTGCGGATGATCAGATAGCCGCGAGCCACGAAGTCGTTGTTGCACACCAGATCGGCAGCGGAGCCGATCTCGAGCAGATCCTCATGGGCCTCGCCGGCGATGCACAGGATGTCGGGGCGGATCTCCTTGATCTTACGGAACGCCTCGGTGGTGCCGGGGACGGACTGGTTGACGATGATGGCCTTCATGTCGGCGTCATCAGCCAGGTTCACGATGGTCTGGATGGTGGTCTCCAGCTCCTCGGTGAAGTTATCGGGATAGATGGCCAGCTTGACCATATCCTCACCGTACAGGGCCTGGAAAGCCTCGGCGCCGCGGCGGTCGTCCTCGGACTGAGAAACGGAGCCGGTCACGATGCCGATGTGGACGTTGCCCTCGGTTTTCGTGTCAGCGGTCTCAGAAGGAGTCTCGGTTTTGTTGCTGCCAGTGTTGGGGGTGGGGTTGCTTTTGCCGCAGGAAACCAGGGCCAGGGCCATGGTCAGGGCAAGCAGTGTGCTCAGCAATCTTTTCATACATGCCTCCAATTCGTTTTTTTGCAAGCATTTCACAAGAGACCTGCAAATAGTTGCTATATATGATACCTGAATCATTCGCATTTGTCAACAGAACAGAAACAAAAAACTGATACTTTTTTTCGTATTACGGACACTTTTCATGAGAGTTATTCCTATTTCCCCTCCAGTTTTCTCGCTGAGCGCTCTATTCATTTTTTGGAATAAAGAATCTGATGCGCATATCAGCTACCCATTCATTTCTATCCATTTTCTTCCCGTGCAGCCTACAAAAAGACCATATTTCTCAAAAAAGCAAAAAATGGAGCACCGGTAATCCCGGTGCTCCATTTTTTAATTGGATTCAGATTCTTCCGAACGCCCTATGGGCTTAGCCGATGCCGCCATAGATGGCGCCCAGGATCAGGGCCGCCAGAGAGGCTGCGCAATACACCCACTTGCCCAGAGGATAGAACCAGCCGCTGATGTCCTTCTTGCCAGCGGTGCGGCCCTCGTGGACAGCCGCCAGAGCAGTGTCCTTCTTCATGACCCAGAAGAACATGATACCGGCCAGCAGAGCGCCCAGCGGGCAGATGTAAATGGAGACAACGTCCATCCACTGAGAGGTCCAGGGCTGGATGCACAATGCGATCACGCCGCCCACCGCGCCAATGATAACCACGGACAGCACACGGTTGGTGTGGAGCTTCTCCTGCAGGAAGGCCACGGGAGCCTCATACAGGTTCACGATGGAGCTGACGCCCGCGAACAGCACGCAGATGTAGAAGATCATACCCACGATCCGGCCGCCGGGCATGGCGTTGAACACATTGACCAGATAGACGAACATCAATCCGGGGCCGCCCTTCATTCCAACGATGCCGTCACCCAGAATGACTGCCATGGCAGGGATGATGACGATGGCAGCCAGCAGAGCGGCGATGGTGTCGAACAGAGCCACATTGCGGGCGGAGGAAGGCAGATCCTCATCCTTGGGCAGATAGGAGCCGTAGATCACGGAGCCGTTGCCCGCCACAGACAGGGAGAAGAATGCCTGACCGAATGCGAAGACCCAGACCTGAGGATTCAGCAAGCCCTCGGGCTTGAGGGTGAAGATGTACTTGTAGCCCTCGCTGGCGCCGGGCAGGGTGCAGATATAAACGCCCAGGACCACGAACAGGAAGAACAGGGCGGGCATCATGACCTTGTTGGCCTTTTCAATGCCGTTGCCCACGCCGAATGCCATGATGGCCAGAGAGGCCACCAGACCCACGATCAGCCATACGCCATTGCCGATGCCGAAGATACCGTTGCTGAACATCATGCTCAGGGCCTCGCCCAGAGTCTCTGCCTCGGGAGCGGTGCCGCCGAAGGTGCCGCCGATGGTCGCCATATCGGTGCCCATAGCGTACAGGCTGCCGGAAATACCCATCCAGCAGTACTTGAAGATCCAACTCATGACCACGGTGTAGCCGATAGCCAGCATCATAGAGCCGACGATGGGGAGCGCGCCGATGGCCTCGCCCAGCCGCTTATTACCGGTGCGTTCCTCGGTAGCCTTGCCGAAGGAGATCACGGGGCCGCCCTGCGCCCAACGGCCCAGTGCGAATTCCTCAATGATACCGGTGGAACCGACCAGAAGTACGAACAGGAAGTAGGGGATCAGGAACGTCATGCCCCCGAACTGCTGCACCATGATGGGGAAGCGCCAAATATTACCCATACCAACGGCAGAGCCAATGCAGGCCAGAATAAAGCCCCATTTGCTTTGAAAACCGTCGCGATTTTCCAGAGTTGCGTGTTTGTCTGACATAGATTGCCCTCCTAAAGACACAGATTGGTGTGATGATCGGATGTGGCACTTTTCAGATCGGCTCACGCCCGATGGGTGGCCGCAAGCGGCGCACCCAAACGGGACGGAACCTATTCAAGCGCCCGGGTGCGATGAAAACTGAGACAAAGGAACTTGCTGGAAATGCTGCGCTGAAATCTTTTTATTTAATTGTATTTCCCGGACTTACTTCTCCTCGTTGGCGTAGGGCTCCAGGAAGGCGTGGAAGTGACGCATGGGCAGCTTGTGGCCCCAGACGATCCGCATGTTGGGGATGGACTCGCGGTCCTCATACAGCGCCTTGACAGCGGCGATGACGTAGTCCAGGTGCTCCTGGGTCAGGCGGCTGCGGTCGATGGCGAAACGCACCACGTTGGCCAGCTCAGCCTGCTGCTCGGGAGTCTTCAGGTCATATTCCATGGAGAAGTCGCCCAGCTCGGACACGCGGATACCATAGCGGCGGATCAGCTCCAGAGAGAAGCCGGTGCCGGCGAAGGTGGTATGATCGCGCTTGCCGTCGAAGAACTCATCCATGTTGATGTACACAGCGTGGCCGCCGGCGGGGAGAACGACGCCCTTGACGCCTGCCTTGTAGAAGCCCTGTGCCAGGTACTCGCACTGCTGCACGCGG
>OIZB01001691.1_pt1 | contig 11105 bp, 9 predicted proteins | sample 1588401 | NCBI WGS metagenome assembly OIZB01 (sample SAMN03283270) | human gut metagenome | biome: human-associated habitat; material: feces | host: Homo sapiens | place: USA | collected 2013
GCGGCATCATCGAAGAAGAAGCCGGTTTGAAGCGCGTTGTCAAGGAGAACGGCGAGGTCAACTATTATTACTTCGCGGTCGCGTATAACTTGGAGGAGCAGGACTGGCTTGTGCTTTCGGCGGCTGTCAATGCCGCCAATCTGCACGGCGAGAAATGCTGGCTGCATAAGACCAACAACTTGCTTCCGGCGTGGTTCTACGAGTTTGATGAGAATGGTGTTATTCTGCATGAGGATACCAAAACCAACGGCATCCAAAACGTGGGCGGCACACTTTACTACTACATCGACGGCATCAAAGCTCCGGCGGGAATGATCCAAATCGATAACGACATCTATTATGTTGACAGCAAGGCACAGCTGGTATGCGGTCAGGATTATTACTGCTCCAGAACGAATGATTTGAAAGAGCCTGGTTATTACACCTTTGATGCGGATGGAAAGATGGTTCGTCCTTCCCTGAACGGTATTGTCAAGGATGATGACGGCGTGCTGCGCTACTATGTTAACGGCAAGGTGACGTACGTCGGCCTGATCGAAATCAACGGTGACTACTATTACGTTCGCAGCAACGGCGAAGTGGTGACCAATTGTACGTACTACATCACCTGGACGCATGATTTGAAAGAGCCCGGTTATTATGTCTTTGACGCTGAAGGCAAGCTGATTGGTATGCCCAAGAACGGCATTGTCGAGGAAGACGGAACGCTCCGCTATTATGCCAACGGTGAGCCCACCTACGTCGGCTTGATCAAGATTGGCCGCGATTATTACTACGTTAATTCCAAGTGCGAGGTGGTGCACAGCTGCACCTACTATGTCTCCTGGACGCACGGCTTGATCCCTGAGGGCAAGTATACCTTTGATGCGAAGGGCAGAATGATTGATCCACCGGCACCGGAAGATCCTACGAAAAGCGGTATTGTGAAAGAGAATGGAGCACTTTACTACTATGAAAGCGGCGTCAAGGTTTACGCCGGCCTAATCCAGATCGACGGAGATTACTACTACGTCAACAGCTCCTGCAAGGTGGTCACAACGAAGCACTACTGGGTGAATCGACCCAACGATCTCCTGCCCGCTGGATTTTATGACTTCGGCGAGGATGGCAAGATGATCAATCCGCCCAAGCCGGTTGATCATACGAAAAGTGGCATCGTCACCGAGAACGGCACGATGTACTACTATGTGGATGGCGTTAAAACCTACGCGGGTTTGATCCAGATCGACGGAGATTACTACTACGTCAACAGCTCCTGCAAGGTGGTCACGACGCCGCACTACTGGGTGAATCGACCCAACGATCTCCTGCCCGCTGGATTTTATAACTTCGGCGAGGATGGCAAGATGCTTAACCCGCCCACGGAGGATGGCAAGATGATCGAAACGTAACGCAATGTATTTCTATCGGATACCGAGGGGGGATTCTCCCCTTCGGTATCCGCGGCCTGCCCTGAAAGGATCGTATATGAGATTTTCTGTAGTGATACCGATTTTTAATAAGGCGGACACCATTCTGGAAACTGTGAGAAGCGTCCTCGCGCAGAGTTGCACAGATTATGAGATTATCCTTGTGGATGATGGCTCGACCGACAATCTTGAAACGGCGCTTTTGCCGGTTTGCGGAAACTTTCGACTCATCCGGCAGCAGAACGCGGGCGTGTCCGCTGCGCGAAACCGTGGCATCCAAGAGAGCAGCGGGGCGTACATTTGCTTTTTAGACGCAGATGATCTCTGGCTTCCGGAGCATTTGGCGACCCTGAGCAGTGCCATTGACGGCCGGCCGGATGCGCATTTTCTCAGTACCATGTATCGGACGACTTATCCGGATGGAACGGTGAAGTCCAAACTGGCGCTGCTGCCGCAGCAGCCGGGGCAGATGTGGATAGAGAATTATTTTGATTTGGTGCTGAAGCATTCTACTACATTCATCCACACAGATACCGTGTGTGTCCACCGCACCATTCTGGAAAACCAGCGCTTCGAAGTCGGTGAACGGATTGGCGAGGATACGGATCTTTGGTATCGCATTGCGGCAATCGAACCCCTGTTGTTGATACGCAAGGAGACTGCGATTTATCGGCGTGAGCTGAGTACCGCTACGGCCGGCGGAACGAACAATCTGGAATGGGCGTTTGCACGCCGGGAGATGCAACTAATGCAAGATCCGGCTGTGACGAAAGACAAGCGGCGGAGCATCCGGCTTCTGCTGGATCGGTGGCGCTGTACCTGCTGTCGCCAGCTGCTGCTGAAGGGTGACCGCGCCGGTGCGCGGCGATACTTGAGAATGGCAAAATATCCGCTGCAAAAGCGGTGCGTTTATTGCGCGTTTCTTTGCGCGCTTCCGCAGCCTCTCCTAAAAAGATTGGTGAAACGATAGAAGGCTTGGTTAGAGCAAATGGCGATTTACTTTATTTACTATGGCGTTCTGCTTGCGGTAGGTGTGCTGTTTCAATGGCTCGGCGTCCTGCAAAAGAAGGGCGGGCGCATTTTTTATCTTGTGCTGGTTGCAGCGACGTTGACCATGGTTTCCGGCGCGCGGAGCTTTGATGTTTCCTATGATGGCCGCTCCTATGCATCGGCGTTCCGCACCTTTTCCGAGTCGTCGTGGGTTTCCCCACGGCGATATACCTACTTTATGGAGTATGGATTTTATGTGTTTTGCAAGCTGATTGCGGTTTGCGGCGGCACCGCGCGCACAATGTACTGGGTTACCAGTGGCTTTATTGCTTTTGCCGCATGCAGTTTTCTCTACAAGAATACAGAGCACATTCTGCCAGCGGCAGTTGTACTGCTATCGTTTCCGTATTTATACACTTCGTTTGATTTGATTCGGTATTACATGGCGACTTCCTTTGTGCTGCTTGCTTTCCCGTATGTAACAAAGCACAAATTTCTACCGTACTGCTGCATGATCGCGGCGGCGTGCTTGTTTCATAAGACAGCGGTTATTTATTTGCTGCTGTATTTTTTACCGCTGATTCATTGGAACGGCTTTTCGGTGGCGCTTACATTTTGTGCTACAATCCTTGCGAGCATTTTTGCACATCCAATGGCGGCATTTTTTTCAAAGATCTTTCGTGACTATACCAGCTATGTATCCGGCATGAACCAGAATTGGATCGGCTCGTTTGCGGGCGGTGTTAAGACTGCCGGCATGTATTTGGTGGTAATGGGTATTGCCGCCTTTGCTTACGGAAACCAGCAGGAAAAAACGTCTGCGCAGAATCGTCACTTGGGCTATGTAGTCCTTACATCTGCCGTATCCGTTATCTTTGTCACGTCCAGTATTGCCGTTCGGCTTCTGGTCACGATGCTGCCGTTTATGAGCGTCGGTCTTGCAGAGCTGCTGCAGGTCAGTGGGAGCAAAAATCCGCGACTTCAGGTGTTTTTGCAGTACTTGACTGTTCTGCTGTGTGTTGCGTATCATTCGTTTTTGGTCTTGAACAACTGGCAGCATATTGTTCCGTATTCATTTGGCGTTTAGAAGCCCAGAGGTGCATTTTGTGAAGAACATTCTGTTTTTGCTCGACTACTATCAAGAGAATAACAGTGCAAATGGGGTATGCTGCCGCAATGTTGCAGAGTGCCTGGCCAAGAAGGAATACGGTGTATTTGTCGGGTGTTACCGCCCGCTGGAGGCTCCTGCGGAAGAAATTCAAAATGGCGTTCATGTTATAAGAACATGGATAATGCCTGACGCGCCCACGCATAAGACACTGCGGGAAAAAATGACGATTTATTGTAGATGGATTAATCCATTTTCGCGCCGCCCCGCTGCAGCTATAAGCTCTCGCGAAGAGGCAATTTATGCCTCAGCTAGTAGGATAATTGAGGAAAAAGGAATTGATACGGTTGTATGCGTACATCTTCCCGTTGAAACACTTTTAGCTGGTTGTAGGCTGAAGAAGAGATATCCGGAACTATATATTTGTGCCTATCAACTAGATACGCTTTCGGGGGGAAATTTACCGCGATTGCTTCCGCAATGGTACGCGCGGAAGCGACGAGTAGCGTGGGAAAGATATCTGTTTCACTCTATGGATCGTGTTATTTTGATGCAGCCAAGCAGGAGGCATCATTCGCACTACACGTCCCATGAAGAATGGCTCAACAAGGCCGTGTACGGAGATATTCCATCGTTTGTTCCGCGTGCCGACTCCGCTATCTGCCAGCATCGGCATGATAGTGAAGTTAGAATTGTATTCGCAGGAACATTGTCAGAAGCCCTTCGAACGCCATATCATATTTTGGAAGTTCTGGATCGAGTTAAGAACTACTCTGTGCACGTTATAATCGCCGGAACAAATGATTGCCGAAAGAAGAATTATGAAATGTATTCCTCTATAAAGGTTACGGAGCTTGGACTGATTGAACATGAGCGAGTACTTCACCTGTTAATAGAATCAGATGTCTTATTGAACATTGGGACGAAAAATACGTCCCTCCTTCCTAGCAAGATTTTTGAATATATATCATTCGGAAAACCTATTCTTGAAACATTTTGGGATAAGGAGGATGTTACTCTACCGTATCTTGAGAAATATCCTTTGGCCTTAGCTTTAGATGAACGCACTTCGGATTTAGATCAGCAAGCGTTATCCATAGAGAGATTCTTTGATCAGTGCCTGGGTAATAGAGTGGATGTGTCCCAATTAGAGGAAATGTTTCACGCTAATTCGCCATTGTTTTTTGAGGAACTGTTAACGAAACCGATTACATACAAAAAGGACGAACAATAGATGCGCCTCAAAGAGGGATTAGGTAAAAAACTGAATTGTATTTCAGGCAATACGCGGATTGTTTTAAGAAATTCGGCGGCAGCATTTTTGATTAAAGGTGCAGGTGTCATTATCTCTGTGCTGTCTATGCCTGCATTTTTGCGGTATTTTGACGACAAAGCGGTTCTCGGCGTATGGTATACGATCCTCGGCGTTGTGACATGGATCGATTTTTTTGATCTGGGCATTGGTAATGGCCTTCGCAACAGTCTGGTCGACAGTTTTACGAATCAACGGCACGAACGTGCCCAGCAGCAGATTTCGACAGCCTATGTGTTGATTGGCATCCTGACCGTACTGATGATGACGGCGGGACTTGTTACTGCACCACTTCTGGACTGGAACAGTCTGCTCAATATTCGAGCTGAGGTTGTCTCATCCGAGGTTTTAGAGGCAGCGGTGCGGAATGTATTCATCGGGGTAACGCTTCATTTTTTCCTGAAGCTGATCAGTTCCGTCATCTATGCGCTGCAAAAATCGGCATGGAACCATGCGCTGAGCCTAATTGGAAATATTCTTAGGCTTGCGTTTGTACTCTTAGCGCCGTCAACAAATGCGCAGAGCAATCTTCTCATGCTCTCGCGGGCGTATGTTTATCTCGCGTGCTTGCCTTATATGGTCGCCACGTTCGCGGTGTTTGCCACGAAACTGCGGGATGTGCGGCCGCGTGTTCGTATGTTTCGTCGGGATGCGGTGTGTGAGATTGCGGCTGTCGGCGGCGTATTCTTTTTGTGCCAGCTCCTATACATGCTGCTGATGAACACCAACGATTTTTGCATTACATACTTTACTGACCCGGCCAACACGACAGAGTATAATATTTACTTCAAGCTGTTCTCTTTAGCGGGCACTTTGGCACAGGTGGCACTGACGCCTGTGTGGTCAGCCGTGACGAAAGCGTTTTATGAAAAGTCCTATGGCTGGCTGCGGCAGCTGTATCGGAAATGCCTGCTTCTCATGCTGCCCGTGCTCGGCGGGCAATTGCTGCTGGCGTGCCTGCTGCAGCCGGTCGTTGACCTGTGGCTCGGTACAAAAGCAATCCATGTGCGATATGATTTTGCACTGGTGTTTGCCCTGTGGGGTGTGCTGTTTGCGTTTCAGAATGTCCTGTCGACCTTTGCCTGCGGGCTTGGAAGGCTGAAACTGCAGCTCGGTTTTTATGCCGCGAGTGTAGCGGCCAAATATATCTTCTTGATTTTGGCATATCAATATACCGACAATTGGATACTTGTTATCCTCTCGAACGTGATTGTTATGCTGCCGTATTGTATTGCGCAGCATATCCAATTACAAAAGATTTTTGGAACTATGGAGGCAAGCAATGCTTGAACAGAAAATACTGCTCATTACCGGTGGGACAGGCTCCTTTGGAAATGCCGTACTGCGCCGCTTTCTGACCACGGATATCCGCGAGATTCGTATTCTTTCCCGCGATGAGAAAAAACAGGACGACATGCGCCACGCCTATCAGGAGCTGTATCCGCAGCACGCAGAGAAAATCAAATTCTACATAGGTGATGTGCGGGACTACGGTTCCATCGCCCCGGCGTTCCGCGGGGTGGATTATGTGTTCCACGCTGCCGCCCTCAAGCAGGTACCCTCCTGCGAGTTTTACCCCATGGAAGCGGTCAAAACCAACGTGGCCGGTTCTGACAATGTGATCTCTGCCTGTGTGGAAAACCATGTGAAGAAGGCAATCTTCCTGTCTACGGACAAGGCGGCTTATCCCATCAATGCCATGGGCATGACGAAGGCCGTCATGGAGAAGAATGTGATCGCCCGCTCCCGGCAGATGCTGCCCGGAGATCCGGTTCTGTGCCTGACCCGATACGGCAACGTCATGGCTTCCCGCGGCTCGGTCATCCCGCTGTTCTGCGACCAGATCGACGAGGGGAAGCCCTTGACGATCACGAATCCCAATATGACCCGCTTCATGATGACGCTCAGTGATGCCGTCGACCTCGTTCTTTATGCCTTTGCGCACGGCGAGCAGGGAGACCTGTTTGTGCAGAAGGCCCCCGCTGCGACCATCGAGACGCTGGCGCAGGCTGTGCTGGAGCTGAAGCACTCCGACCTTGGCACGACGATCATCGGAACGCGGCATGGCGAAAAGCTCTTTGAGGTGCTGGTCACTGCAGAGGAAATGATGCGGGCGGAAGAGCTGCCCGGCTTCTTCCGCATTCCGGCAGATAATCGAGATCTGAACTATGACAACTATTTCAGCAAGGGAAATCCAGAGTTCGGCAAAATCGAGCAGTATACTTCGCACAATACGCACCGGCTGAATGTGGAGGAAATGAAACAGCTTCTTCTAAAGCTGAAGCTGTTCGGAGGAACTTGCTAATGAACGTATTGATTACCGGCGCAAACGGATTTGCCGGGAAGAATCTGACGCAGCGCCTTTCCACCATCAAGGATCGCAGAGACAGGACCCGGCCCGCGCTGCAAATCGAGGAAATTCTCTTGTGTACGCGGGATACTTCGGCTGAAACCCTGGTGGGCTACTGCCAAAAGGCGGATTTCGTGGTTCACCTGGCTGGCGTGAACCGGCCCCAGGATCCGAGAGAATTTGCAGCCGGAAACACGGACTTCACCCGTACCCTGTTGGAGATGCTTCGGGAAAGCGGCAACCGCTGCCCGGTGCTGCTGTCTTCCTCCATTCAGGCCAGTCTGACCGGACGGTATGCTGGAAGTCCCTACGGACAGTCCAAAAAAGCGGCGGAGGAGCTGCTCCTCGCTTACGGCAGAGAAACCGGTGCAAACGAGATGATCTATCGTCTGCCGAACCTGTTTGGCAAGTGGTGCCGCCCCAACTACAATTCGGTGGTGGCAACCTTCTGCCATCATATCGCGCGGGATCTGCCGATCACCGTTTCAGACCCGGCAGTCGAATTGGAACTGGTCTACATTGACGACCTGATCAACGAGATTCTGAACGCCATGGAGGGGCATCCCCACCGGACGGATGGAGCATATTGCAGCGTTCCGGTCAGTTACCGCGTGACGCTGGGCGAGATCGTCCGTCTACTCCGAACGTTCCGGGACCAGCCGCAGACACTGTTGCTCCCAGAGATCCCGGAGGGCAGCTTTGCAAAGAAGCTCTATAGTACCTATCTGTCCTATCTGCCGCCAGAGAAAATTGCGTTCCCGCTAAAGATGAATGTGGATGAGCGAGGCAGCTTCACGGAACTTCTGAAGACCGCCTCCTGCGGACAGGTCTCCGTCAACATCATAAGACCGGGCGTCACCAAGGGACAGCACTGGCACAACAGCAAGTGGGAATTCTTTATCGTGGTGGCCGGACACGGACTGATTCAGGAGCGCCGGATCGGCTCAGATGAAAAAATCGAATTTGAGGTCAGCGGCGACCGGATCCAGGCTGTTCATATGTTGCCGGGCTATACCCACAATATTATCAATCTGAGTGAAACGGAAAATCTGGTGACAGTCATGTGGGCCAACGAGCAGTTTGCCCCCGACCGCCCGGATACCTACTTTGAGGAGGTGTAGCAATGGGAAAGCTGAAGCTGATGACGATTATCGGTACGCGGCCGGAAATCATCCGGCTGTCCGCCACGATAAAGTGCTGCGACCGGTACTTTGAGCAGATTCTGGTCCACACTGGTCAGAACTACGACTACACCCTCAATCAGGTGTTTTTTGACGATCTTGGCCTCCGGTCACCTGACTATTATCTGGATGCCGTAGGCGATGATCTCGGAGCCACGATTGGGAATATCATCGAGAAGTCCTACAAGCTGATGGTGCGGGTCAGGCCGGATGCGGTGCTGGTCCTGGGCGACACCAACTCCTGCCTTTCTGTGATCGGCGCTAAACGGCTGCACATTCCGATTTTCCATATGGAAGCGGGTAACCGCTGCAAGGACGAGTGCCTGCCGGAGGAGACGAACCGCCGTATTGTGGACATCATCAGTGACGTCAATCTCTGCTATTCGGAACACGCACGCCGGTACCTGATGGAGTGCGGCCTGCCGAAGGAGCGCACCTTTGTGACAGGCAGCCCCATGGCCGAGGTATTGCACGCCAATCTGGACAAGATCGAAGCGAGCGATGTCCACCAGCGTTTGGGACTGACTAAGGGGCAGTACATTCTGCTCTCGGCCCATCGGGAGGAAAATATCGATACAGACCGCAATTTTGTCCAGTTGTTCACAGCGGTCAATGCCATGGCAGAGAAGTATGATATGCCAATCCTTTACGCCTGCCACCCCAGAAGCAGAAAGCGGCTGGAGGCGACGGGATTCCAGCTGGACACCCGTGTGATCGCCCACGAACCGCTGGGCTTCCTTGATTACAACTGCCTCCAGATGAACGCTTTTGCGGTGGTTTCCGACAGCGGAACGCTGCCGGAGGAAAGCAGCTTTTTCCTGTCTGTGGGCAAGTCTTTCCCGGCGGTCAGCATCCGAACCTCTACCGAGCGTCCCGAGGCGCTGGATGCCGGATGCTTTGTACTCGCCGGAATCGACGCAGACTCCCTCCAGCAGGCGGTGGAGATGGCTGTCGGGATGCAGCAGGCGGAATGCTTCGGTACGCCGGTGGCGGATTATACCGCTGAAAACGTGTCCATGAAGGTTGCGAGAATCATTCAGAGCTACACGGGCATCGTCAATAAAATGGTTTGGAGGAAAGACGAATAAATGGCGCTTGCAGATATTCACATACACCTTTTGTTTGGGGTGGATGACGGTGCAAAAGACGAAGAGGTAATGCACGCCATTTTAGACGTGGCATAGCAAAAGGACCAAAGGGGGAGATACAAACAAGGGAGCTGTATATGGGGAAGTGCGGTTGGAAAAGGCAACTGCGTATCCAGTTCTCCGGCTTTACAACATCTGCCGGGGTGTGGTATCATGCGGACAGAAACAAATCTGCAAACGAGGGGGGGATGTCTGTGTCAGACGCCAGAGAAACACCGGCGGCGCAGCCGCCAAAAAAACGCATGAGCCGCGGCACGCGCGTGCTGGTCATCATCGTGTGCGTTCTGGTTGCCATTGCGCTCATTCTGGTCGCCACGGTGCTGATCCTGTCGGCGGTCGGCCGCAATGCGCTGACGAACGACGACGGGGTGAACATTGCCCGCGATGATGTGGAGGCGCTTGGCTCCGGCACGGTGCGTTACAACGGCCAACTCTACCGCTACAATACCGACATTGTTACGATCCTGCTCATGGGCGTGGACGAGGAGGTCAAGCAGGAGACCGACAGCGTGTACGGCAGCGCCAATCAGTCGGACGCGAACATCCTCGCAGTGCTCGACATGCGCAACCAGGAGCTGACGCTTGTGTCCATCTCGCGTGATGCGATGTGCACGCTCGACATTCTTGACAGCACCGGCGCGCACGTCGGCACGGCCACAGCGCAGCTGGCGCTGGCCTATTCCTACGGCGACGGAGCAGAGCGGAGCTGCGAGCTGACGAGCGCGGCTGTTTCACGCCTGTTTTATGACCTGCCGATCCCGGCCTACGGATCGATCTATATGCAGGGTATCCGCCAGCTTGTTGACAGTGTTGGTGGTGTGACCGTTACGCCGGATGCGAGCTTTTCCGGTTTCACCGCCGGACAGCCCGTGACGCTCACCGGTCAGCGCACGGAGAATTATATCCGCTACCGCGCAGACTCGACCGAGGGCAACAACCAGCGCATGCAGCGGCAGAAGCAGGTCGTGCTCGCGCTGGTGAACAAGATGCTCGCGCAGGTGCGCGAGGACCCGGCGAGCGTGCTGGCGCTCTATAACGATGTTCGGCGCAATATCACGACGAACATTAACACCGCCATGATGGTCTATCTGGCGCAGCAGGCAAGCGGGATGCATTTCTCAGGTGATATTGTCAACGTGCCCGGCACATCGGTTATGGGCGCGCAGAAGCACGCAGAGTATCAGGTCGATCCCGATGCGCTGTTGGAGATGGTCCTGGATATTTTCTACGAGCCGGTGGATGGTTGACTGAAAACGGTTATTTTTTGAAAATAACCCTTGCATTTTACACCGTTTCGGTGTAAAATTATACTACTATTAGAAGCTGTAAGTTTATGAATGGAGGAGTTACACAATGAAGCGTTTTGTGGCCATTCTTCTGATACTCGTGCTTGTGTTTGCACTGTCGGCGACGGCGTTTGCTGCCAGCAATGTTACCAGCCCGGAGAAGGGCAACACGAATCCGAATGTCAATCCCGATTCCGGCAAGACCTCTCCGCAGACCGGTGAGTCGTTCAGCATCCTGTGGGTGATCCTGGCGGCCGTTGCTGCGATCGGAGCGGTGCTGTTTTGCGGCAAAAAGCTGGTTCGCGCCAAGTAAGATGGCAT
>OIZB01001692.1_pt1 | contig 11104 bp, 9 predicted proteins | sample 1588401 | NCBI WGS metagenome assembly OIZB01 (sample SAMN03283270) | human gut metagenome | biome: human-associated habitat; material: feces | host: Homo sapiens | place: USA | collected 2013
GTGAACTTTGTGCTGATCACGGTGCTTTCCCTGCCGGCGATTCTCGGCTTTAATGTGCTTTCCGGCATTCAGCCGCTGGGTGAGGGCAGCAACATTATGGATATGGAAGACTTCCTTGTTTCTTCCAATCTGCTGCCGCTGGGCAGCCTTGTGTTCGTACTGTTCTGCGTGCGCAAAAACGGTTGGGGCTTTGAGAATTTCCTCAAGGAAGCGAACAAAGGCGAGGGCATTAAGTTCCCGCACTGGATCCGCCTTTACATGCAGTACATTCTGCCTCTGATTGTGGTCATCATTTACCTGAAAGGCTACTACGATATGTTCAGCGGCAAGAGTACGGCGGTGTTTGTGAGCTGGATGTGCTTTGCGGTGCTGCTGCTTTTCGTCATCTTCGGCGTTTCAATTTTTACGGGACGGAAGAAGACGGAAAGAACAAAGTGACCGGCAACGTGGGTTAAAAGTTTTGCTCAAACTTTTTCAAAAGCTTGTCCGTTTCCAAAAGTGAAACCTTTGGTCGTCGTCCGCAGACGACGAAAACTTTTTTGCCTCCCAAAAATCAGGACTGGGAGAAACCAATGCTTCGCATTGCTATCAAACAGTCCGGTGGACTGTTTTTTAGTGCGTGGTTGGTGGAGTCCAGGAATGTCTACCGGGATGACTGCGGTTAAGTCTCTATCATTCGCACAACATAAGTCAGAGCAAAATAAAATAGTGAGCGCAAAGGCAGGGTATCATCGTGGCGATGGTACCCTGCCTTTTGCTACTTATGCCTGAACATCAAAGGAACATTTTAGCGATGGTACCTACGGCATACATCAGGCTCCCAAAAATCAACCAGCCGCCCATGTTCTCACCTCCTACATTTGTTATTTTTCCTTCAGGAAGTGTTCCTCCTGATGGCTATATCGTATCATGCTTTGTCTAATAGATAAAGTACAGCGGGAGTACAAAGCATCCAAATAGCCATACAATTATGTTCGATTTCTGGCAAAAAGATGCGAATTTGTACCTTGTAGATTGCATTTTGACGCTTTTGTGTTATAATTCAACCAACAAGTTATATTTAGAAAGAGGATTCGGAAATGGAGATTCCTAATCTTGGAAAATTGTATCAAACATTTTTAGACAATGAACGTAAGATGGCAGAAGCCTATGGCGTTTCGCATCTTTACTATTTAAAAAGAATCAATGAAAATCAGTTTCCGTTTAGCCTTCTTCCCGGTGTAACCACATTGGCTACCTGCATCCGTTCTCTTGAAGCATACCTTGATGGAGACTATGAAGTCTCGTTACCTTCCCAAAAAACATTTCACTCGATTACTGCATTCTTCAAAGAAGCCTATCAACTCTCTTCGATTGACGTAATCCATGATAACACCTTGTTAGAATCCTCGATGGAAGATATTATGACAAGTCAAGGTCTATCTGAATTAAAAAAGCGCGAAATCAATCCTATGCCTAAAGATTGGTTTACGGGTCGGTATTATTGTTATTATGAGCATTATAGTGCCGCAAAAGATTCAAGCGATGCTTCTTACCCTTTTAATGTCAAAGGCGGCATCTTAAATGTTTCTTGTTCACGTGAACAGCTTTACAAATCCATTTTTATGATTGGTTTTTCAAGTAAAGAGGCTATGGATTCTGCATTCCATGAACCTTTTATGTCTAACAGCGATGATGCCTCTTTTCACGCATCTTATAAAGAATATTTGAAAAAGAGACCAGATCTTGACCGTGCTCTTTCTTTTTGGACAGGCTATATAAAAGAGAAATACAATCAAACTCAAGGTGATTTCAATAGATGCCCCACTGGAAAGGTTGATATCGATGAGCAAGAATTAATGCTTTCTCTTTTCAAATATCCTGGAACAAAATATGACCATTGCCAAGGTGGCACCGGAATCATGCTACTGATTAAAAAAGATACGCTCCAAAGTTCCAAACTTCTTCTCTCTAAAATTTCTTTAGACTGGGATACCGTTTCTCGTTTTTTCCAAAAGCGACATGTACGTTCTTCTATTTCTCGTCAAGATGACCGTGACTTTTTAGACATCATTCATTTCACAGAAAATGAATTGCATTCCAAGCGATAGGGTTTGTGGTGGGCGGCACAGGACTCGAACAGGGCGGCTCTGACGCGCAGCGGCAGAGTAAGCAATCAGCCCAGAGGGCTGTTGCTTAGCCTGCGGTTCCTAGAGAATTAGGAACGTCTACCGGGATGACTGCGGTTCAATCTCTATCATTCGCACAACGTAAGTCAGAGCAAAATAAAATAGTGATCGCAAAGGCAGGGTATCATCGTGGCGATGGTACCCTGCCTTTTGTTTTGCGGGATCAAGGTCGCTTTGTGCGAACTTGGTCGTCCCCCTATATGGCGCGTTTGGGGGTAGTCGCTGCGTACGCAGGAAAAAGGGCAAGCTCTGACATATAGGGGTGTTCTTTCCTTGGCGGGTGTGATATACTTTGCTCAGTTCAAACAAATCGGAATTTGAATTTCTATAAATTATGACCTCTTAACAGCGGTTACAGGTTATCATTAAAATCCTCCAAAAGCCTTGAAAATAAAGGATTTTTCGCAGTGTGCTCACCTTATCCCTCTATACGATTTCACTTTTGTTTATGCTTCCCTCGTGACCTCATAAGGGAAAAATCAAGGGAAGAAAAAACTCGTAACACGATATAACAAAATGTGGTAATCGGGAAACTGCGACATATGTGCGAATATATTATATTGGAGGATTTTATAATGGACAAGTATATTTACGATAACAGCAACGGCTTATGGTATGAATTACAGGGCGATTATTATATCCCCTGCCTGGTATTACCTGCCGAAAAAGAAGAAAGGCATATCGGAGTATGGGGACATCGGCATTTGCAGTATCTCAAAGAAAACCGCAAGGTTTTGTATACCGATTTGCTTACAAGCAGCAAGCTGAACAGTTACCTTGGCGACATTGATTTACAGGCTTCTGAACGCCTTGAAAGGCTCACAGAGCAGATTAAACAAGCTGAGGGTATCACGGAACAGTTAAAGGCTGAAAACGCCATGGAATGGGTGCAGAAAATGAACAATATCCGCCATAGAGCCGAAGAAATTATTTGCAGCGAGATAATCTATGCCTAACCAATAAAAACGCGTACAGTCGATAAAAGAGGGCAATACCGTTTGGTGTCGGTATTGCCCTCTTTCTTTGGAGATAATTCTCATGCCTGATAAAACAGTTTTCTGAAACGGGTAGTATACAAGTCCACTACTGTCCTATATTGTCCATAAAAATCTGCAACAGTCAAAATCTATCCTTGATTTTTATAGAGTTAGATGTTATACTTGACAAAATAGGAGGAGTGTGCTATGGCTGATGAAATCTTCACTGTTGCTCAAACAGCACAGTATCTTCAAGTATGCGAAAAAACAGTACGGAGATTAATTAGTTCAAACAAATTGATTGCTTCCCGTGTTGGCGCTGGAAATCGCTCTCTTAGAATTAAAAAATCCGATATTGACGATTATTTAGCAGAGCATGTAAATAAAACGAAAGGAGCTACTGTCAATGAGTGAGGAATTGATTCAAAAAAATCTGGTAGAAGCTCCCGAAAAGATGGGCGACTGGAATTTTTATAATATTGGTGCAACAACGCTCAAAGCATTGAAAGGCGCTAAAATTATTCCAGACAAGGATTATGACGAATTTGAGGCAAAAAAACCAGATGCACTTATCGTAAAGAAACCATTGGTAATTGCAGCAATCGAATATAAAGTACCTTCCCAGTTGCGTACTGAAAAGCAGATTGAGAAGGCTATTTCTCAGGAACTTGGAACCGCACAGGCTCTGCAGGCTAAAGTATACATAATTACTGATGGTAAGAAGAGCATTTGGGTAAATCCTGCGAATGGGCATGAAATTTTGCAGGAGGACGGCAGCAAAATTACCCTCAATTTTGATAAAACCAGCGCAGAGTGTATTGTTTTGATTAACAAGATCAGAGCGTCTATCAACGCAACAAATGACACATTGAAAGCCGCCGCCTCGGTAGACCCGCTGCCGTTAGCCGAAAAGATATGGCAAGATTTGTGGGCTGTATCAGGCGCTACACCAGAGAACTGTCTTTATACTTTCGTTGAGATATTTATATTTAAATACCTCAGCGATCTTGGAGTACTTAAAGGCATGTACTCTTTTTATGACCTCTTGAGTAAGTATTCAGGGAATAATGAAAATGAAGTTCTTGAGTTTTATGCTTCTACTATTCGTGTAAAGATTAAAGAACTATTCCCCGGCAATCCTAAAGACAAAACTACCATTATCAATGGTACAATATTTGTTTCCAAAGACGATAAGGCTGTGTCTGGATATGCTACCGTATTCCACAAGATTTTGAAACGCTTCAACGATTTTGGAACACTTGAAAACATAGATTATGATTTTAAAAGTAAGCTCTTTGAAACTTTCTTGAAAGAATCTATCAGTAAGAAAAACTGGGGACAGTATTTTACTCCTTTGAAGGTTGTTCGAGCCATTGTTAATATGGCTGATATTGAACCTGGGATGAAAATATGTGACCCCGCTTGCGGCGTTGGAAAATTTTTGCTTGAGCCTATCTTGCATAATCTGAATAGGCTATATGTAGTATCTGCAGATGAGGCTGGAAATGAAAAGTTGCTGCCTCAGATCTCTCTTTCTGGGTTCGATAAAGGCTTTGATAAGGATGAACAGAAGACAATTATTCTTGCAAAAGCAAATATGCTGATATATATGTCCGGTATGATCAAGGAACATCCTGGGCTGACAAAGCAATTTGCAGAACTGTTCAACAACACCTTTACGCTACAGACTAACTCTATCCTTGGTACATTAGCAAAACCAATTACAGAGGAATATGATTTAATCCTTACAAACCCACCATATGTTATGAGTGGTAGTAGCAATTTGAAGGAAGAAATTTCCAAGGACGATACCCTGAAAAAATATTTCTCCATAAGTGCCATGGGCATTGAAGGCTTATTTATGGAGTGGATTGTCCGTGCTCTGAAGCCAGGGAAAAAGGCTTTTATTGTTATCCCTGATGGCATTATGAATCGAAGCAACGATAAAAAACTACGAGATTTTATCCTCGAACAGTGTAATATTGATGCAGTTATTTCTCTGCCATTGAATACTTTTTTCACCACCAATAAGAAAACCTATATTCTTGCCCTGACGAAGAAAGTTGCCGTGAATGTTGGCGGTGTAGCCACTTTGCCAAAACAGATGACTCCGGTTTTTACCTACCTTTGCTCTGAGATTGGTGAGACCCGAGATGTTTATCGCTTTGATATTGATCAAAACGATTTGGAGGTTGCCTCCGACCTGTTCAATATGTTCAAGGGAGCCAAATCTAAGTTCAGAACAGATGATAAACGTTGTAAAATTGTCGACATTGAAGACTTTTATAACGGTACCCATTGGTCTGTTGATCGCTGGTGGACCAGAGACGAAAAAATTGCTCTCGGCATAGAAGACAACATTGAAACTGTATCTTTGGAAGATTATATTGGCATGGTCAGTGATACTGCCTCTACTCTTATGGAATTTGACGAGCCATTACGAGAACTTGTAAAAAAAAAATCCGCAATAGTGAGTTCCATCGAAGTATCACTGAACGATAAAACTTTGTTCGACTTATCAATCGGCAAAAGACTTTTGCGAAAGGATTATATTGAAGCAAGCGGCAGGATTCCAGCATATAGTTCAAATGTTTTCTCTCCGTTTGTCTATACCTCCTACAGTAATGTGGAAGATTTTAGCGTTCCATATGTGCTTTGGGGAATTGATGGTACTTTTGAATTCAATGTTATGCCAATAGGCAAGAAATTTGCGTATACTGATCACTGTGGCGTAATTAAAATCAAAAATTCCAAGATCAATCCCTATTATCTTGCATACACACTGGAAGAGAACAAGCACAAATATGGATTTGACCGTGGGTTAAGAGCATCATTGTCAAACATGAAATCAGTAAAAGTTAGTATTCCGGTTGATGACTCTGGTGAATTTGATGAGAGTGCCCAATCCAGCATTGCTGATTCCATGTTGGGCATGCGTCAAATACGAGACAATCTTTCCGAAAAGAGGACAAACATTGCTGACATTAAAGTTGTTTTGGAAGACGAGAATTATAAATATAGTTATTTCCCACTGACAAATATTCTCGAGCCAATAAAAGGTCTCTCAAAATATACAAAGAAATATGGCAATCTTCATGAGGGACCATATCCTGTTTATTCTGCATCAAGTAAAAAAGCATTAACTTATATTGATACTTTTGATTATGATGGCAAATATATGACATGGTCTACAAATGGATTTGCTGGTACAATTTTAGTCTTAGATGGAAAGTTTTCTATCAATGGTGATCGTGGCGTTTTAATTCCAAAAGATGGCCGAACCGACATAGACCTTGATTATATGAAGTTCACATTAGAGCCTCTTTTCCGTGATTTGGCGAAAGGACGCAAAGGTGATAATGGCGAAGATGAGTTCACAAAGCTATATCCATCTATGCTGAATGATATTATGATTCCTGTTCCAGTTGACGAACATGGGAGCATTGATCTGTGTGCACAGAAAGAGATCGCTACTAAGTATTTGGCTATTGAGCGGAGCAAGGATGAAGTAGTTTCAAAATTGGATGCTTTGATCCAGCAAAAAATAGAATTATAGCAATAAGATGAGGCAGCCAGGTACCACATACCTGGCTGCCGTTCTATGTAAACACCGCCGGAGAACCGGCAGTGCTGTGGTCAAAGCTATCTTTCTCTTTCGTGGGACTTTTTTCGTGTTCTATGCTGCTTGCCCTCCGCCTGTAACCGCCTGAGCGTATCACGAACGCTTTTTCTTTCAGGTGGTGCGTATCGTTCTTTTTCGCCGGGTCTGCTGTTTTCCTTGACCTTGCGTTCCCACTCGGCAAGCTCACGGTTGTACTGCTCTACAACACCCTCCATTTTTCGGAAGGTAGCCATAAACGCCTGTACATCGGGATAACCGTCTGCTTTCAGTGTGTCAGGGATTTTGTCCAGCTTATCAGCGATTTCCCTTTCGGTCTGCTGTATCTGTGCTTCCAGTGCCTTTCGCTCTTTGCCCTTGAAAATACCCTTTGTTTCGGCAAGCTGCTGTTTCAGGTCGGGTAGCACCTTGTCCTGCAAGTGCTTGATTTCCCTTGCCCAGTCCTGCACCTTAATCATCAGGCTTCGCATATGACGGAACTCGGATATATCAATATCCAGTGTGGGCTTGGGCGGCATATCCTTTTCTCGGATAAGATTTTGCAGAAAATCCTTTGCCTTACTCACGATGTTGCGGAACAGGTTGGGAAGCCAACCGCTGTCACGGATAGACTGGCTGACTTTTTCATGGATCTGCGTCTGCTTGACCTCCAATATCGTTTCTTCCGAAATGCCTGTGATAAGTGCCATATCCGCTGTTCGATTCCATTCCTGCCTTGCGGCATTGTCGGCTTTGATTTCTTCCTCTCTCGGATTGTTCTTGCCGATTTTCTTAGTGGGCAGATATACGCCGTTTTTGTCAAAGACCTTGAGCTGCTGTTCGGGGTCTGTGATATGGCGGTTGATATGGGCGGTGTAAACCTGCTTGACTTCTTCAAGAAAGGGTTCACTTTTGAAGCGCTCGTCTTTGGTGGTAAAGAGGTGGCTTTCGTAAATCTCACCCTTTTTGATAACCCTACAGCCTTTTCGTATCTGTCCGTTCTCCCCGATGATTTCTTTCTTGGTGCGTACCCTTTGCCCTGTTTCGTTAAAGAATACACTTCGGGTGGCTATCTTGATGTCAGTCTCAGGGAGCAGCTTTCGTTCGCTGAAAATCAGGTGGATGTGGTAATTGGTTTTGCGTTTGTTGTGATGGAGTGCTGACACACATTCCACGCCGTACCGCCTGCGAAACAGGTCTGTGAAGTCTTTTAGCACCTTGTCGGGGTCAAATTTAGTGTAGAGTTCCGGCAGGGCGATGATAAGCTCCCTTGCTTCGATACACTTTCCCGGCGTGCCGCTTCGCTTAAATTCCTGCTGACTTTCCCTTGCAAGATTGTTCCAAAAGGTATTGTCTGCGGTGCGATAGGTGGCATACAGGTTCTCCTGTTTTGCCTTGCTTGTGATATACGAAATGCGTCCTTTGACATTTGGCAGCTTCGACATCTGAATGAAGCTGTGTCTTGCCATAGCGTCCTTTCTCCCGTATTGGGGCGTTCTCATTTTGCAACCGACTGGTCGGTTGCGGCTGTTCCGATGGCATCTGACAGATGGACAGCAACAGAAAATTGCGGTGCAATTTTCTCTGTATCATAGCAGAGGGAGTGCGCCGATGCTGTGATACAGGCTCCCTGCAAGGGCGAAATACCCGGAGTACAAATCGTCAGATTTGTGCGAGGGGTGTATTTCGCTCTCAAACGCCGAGGGCTTTTAGAGAACGGTTATTCGACTTTTCGTACATCTTTTTCACTCCGCAGATTTCGCCCCTGATTGACGGTCATAAAGTGCTCCAGCGTATCGGTTCGGATGATGGTCTTTCTTCCTACCTTTAGGACAGGAAGCTTGCCCCAGTCTACCAACCTGCGCATGGTATTTCTCCCGATGCCCGTACATTCAGCGGCTTCTTCGATGGTAAGTCCCATTTTGGTTGTGCTCATATTCATTCCTCCTTTGCGAAATACTCGTTTTGCAACTCTGCAATCATAATTATACTTATTTTGCAATCTCTTGTCAACCTGTTTTGCAACCTATTATTAAATATTTTTGAGAAAATACGCAAAATAGGGTTGCAAATTGAACTCTTTGGTGCTATACTTATATTCGCAAGGAGGTGAAAGCCTTGAAAGAAGAAATCACATTCACCGCAAAACAGGTCGGTGAACGAGTGAAGGAACGAAGATTGGAACTGAATCTCACAATGCCGGAACTCGGAAAACGCATCGGTGTAAACAAATCCACCATCCAGCGATATGAAGCAGACGGTGTTGACCCGAAGCGAACCATGATTATCAACGGACTGGCAGAAGCACTTCTGACCACTCCCGAATGGCTGACAGGTCTTTCCGAAGAAAAGGAATATGACGCCAAAACGCTCTGCCAGAGAGACATTGAAAGTCACATTGCAAAATACCTTGACAGCGTGAGCGTTGTTCAGGGAGAGCCGCACCAACAGCTTCTGACCACATTTCTTGGAAAGATGATAGACCTGTACTCGGTACTCTGTTATCACTTCGCTGATGCTATGGCAGAGGTTGACCGTGTAGCTGCGGACGAGGGGCTGAAAGAATCGCTGATGCGATATGCCATTGAATCGGGCGCAATCACAGAAAAGGTCTATCGCAACGAAATGGAAGCACCGATCGAAGATATGAAGCGATTTCTTGACGGGATTTTACATATCTACGATGAGGGGCGCACAAAGGTATCTATGAGCGAACTTTTCGGGATAGTGACGGCAGCCGAAGAAAAGCTGGCCGAGAAGAAAAATTCCGTGGCACCTTGACAAATGAAAATGCCGGCTGAAACAACAACCGACAAGTGACATTATTACTTTACGCACACCATATGTCACAGTCCCGATTGCCACGGATAGAAAGGAGATATTTTATCTATGGCAAAAGGTTCTGTAAGAAAGAAAGGCAAAAAGTGGTACTATCGCTTTTATATCGAAGATGAAAGCGGAAACCGTGTGCAGAAGGAGTTCCCCGGAACAGAAAGCAAGTCAGAAACGGAAGCATTGCTCCGAAAGGCACTGGAGGACTACGAGGAAAAGAAATTCGTTGCCAAAACGGAGAATGTTACGGTGGGAATGCTTTTAGATCAATGGGTGGAAGAAGAATTGAAACCCGGCAATCTGAGTAACGGTACGGTTATGGCGTATCAGGGTACTGTCAACCGCATCAAACAGCACCCCATCGGCAAGCGAAAACTGAAAAGTGTAACGGCTGACCATTTACAGGCATATATCGACTTCCTCAGTTTCGGCGGCACAAATCCCGACGGCACACAGGCAAAGGCACTCAGCAAAGGGTATCTGCGATTGTTCTCAGCAGTCATGCAAGGGGCGTTCCGATTTGCGGTGTTCCCCAAAAGGTTGATTTCCTTTAACCCGATGCAGTATGTCGTGTGGAGGGGCAAAAAGGAAGAATACGAGCTGTTCTCAGACGAGGACGGGGATGTGACTTCCGCTCCCACAATCAGCTATGAGCAGTATTTGCAACTGGAAGATTTCTTGAAAAAGAAAGACAATCCGGCGCTGCTGCCCATTCAGATTGCCTACTACACGGGGCTTCGCATTGGCGAGGTTTGCGGCTTGACCTGGCAGGATATTAACCTTGAAGGTCAGTACCTCACGGTACGCCGCAGTATGCGCTACAACGGAGCAAGGCACAAGACGGAAATCGGAGCGACCAAGCGAAAGAAAATCCGCACTGTGGACTTCTGCGACACACTGGCAGAAATCCTTAGAACAGCCAAAGCTGAACAGCACAAAAACCGCTTCCGATACGGAGAGCTGTACAGCCTCAACTATTACAGTGAGGTCAAAGAAAAAGACCGTACTTATTATGAGGTTTACAGTTTGCCGAGAACGGAGGAAGTCCCGGAGGGATACAAGGAAATATCCTTTGTCTGCCTCAGGCCGGACGGGGCGTTTGAATCGCCGAGTACGGTAGGGGTTATGTGCAGGGCAGCTAAGAAGAAGCTGGAAGGCTTTGAAGATTTCCATTTTCATATGCTGAGACACACATTCACAAGCAATCTGCTCTCAAATGGAGCAGCACCAAAGGATGTGCAGGAGCTTCTCGGACACGCTGATGTCAGTACCACAATGAATATCTACGCTCACGCTACAAGGGAAGCGAAGCGTACTTCCGCAAGACTTCTGGATAAGGTAGTCGGCGGCGAATAATAAAAAGTTTCCCTTGTTTTTACTCATAAGGGAAAAAACAAGGGAAAATACATAAGGTTTGAAAATTATACTGGCGAAAAGCCTTGAAAACACATGGTTTTCAGAGGATTAAATAGATAAATCGGAATTTATATATAAAGGAGAATATTGATGAAACTGTTTTTATGTTCGCA
>OIZB01001699.1_pt1 | contig 11078 bp, 8 predicted proteins | sample 1588401 | NCBI WGS metagenome assembly OIZB01 (sample SAMN03283270) | human gut metagenome | biome: human-associated habitat; material: feces | host: Homo sapiens | place: USA | collected 2013
GACCGGCGGCAGGGAGTAAAAAACGGGAGGCAATTTGATGGACCAGCCAAAATACAAGCGGGTACTTATTAAAATCAGCGGCGAGGCGCTGGCAGGCGACAAGCATTTCGGACTGGACTTTCAGGTGATGGGCCGTGTGGCCGAGGTCATCCGAGAGTGTGTGGACATGGGCGTGCAGGTGGGCGTCGTCATCGGCGGCGGCAACTTTTGGCGCGGCGTGAAGGACGGCGAGGGCCACATCGAGCGGACCCGCGCCGACCATATGGGCATGCTGGCCACCGCCATGAACTGCATGGCCATGGCCGATGTGCTGGAGCAGAAGGGCGTGGACGTGCGGGTGCAGACGGCACTGGAGATCCGCGCCGTGGCGGAGCCGTATATTCGGGCCCGGGCCATCCGGCATCTGGAGAAGGGCCGCGTGGTCATTTTCGGCTGCGGCATCGGCTGCCCGTTCTTCTCCACCGACACTGCGGCGGTGCTGCGGGCGGCGGAGATCGAGGCCGACATTATCCTGCTGGCCAAGAATATCGACGGTGTGTACGACAGCGACCCGGCCAAGAACGCATCGGCCGTGAAATTCGACTCCATCACCTATGACGAGGTGCTGAAGCGGCATCTGGCCGTGATGGATTCCACCGCCACCAGCCTGTCCATGGACAACCATATCCCCGTGCTGGTGTTTGCTCTGAAGGACCCCCAGAATATCATCCGCGCCCTGCGCGGCGAAAAAATCGGAACGATCGTGAAGGAGGCTTAACTTATGTTGAAGGACGAGTATAAGGTCTACGAGGACAAAATGAAAAAGAGCATCGAGGCAGTCATCAGCGATTTCGACACCGTGCGTGCCGGACGCGCCAACGCCTCCGTGCTGAATCGCATCAGTGTGGATTATTACGGCACGCCCACGCCCATTCAGCAGATCGCGTCTGTGGGTTCTCCCGACCCCCGCACGCTGGTCATCACCCCCTGGGACGCTTCCGCCCTGAAGGGCATCGAGAAGGCCATCCAGGAGTCTGACCTGGGCATCAATCCCCAGAACGACGGCAAGTGCATCCGTCTGGCCTTTCCCCAGCTGACGGAGGAGCGCCGTAAGGATCTGGTGAAGCAGATCCACAAGTACACTGAGGCGGGCAAGGTGGCGGTGCGCAACATTCGCCGCGATGCTCTGGAGAACTTCAAGAAGCAGCAGAAGGCCTCCGAGATCACAGAGGACGAGATGAAGATCGTGGAGAAGGACCTGCAGAAGCTGACCGACGACAGCTGCAAGGAACTGGATAAGCTGCTGGATAACAAGGAAAAGGAACTGATGTCCGTCTGATGGACCTGTTCCGTAAGAAAATGCCCCATACGGCGGGGGAGGTGGACAAAAACCGCCTTCCCCGCCATATCGCTATTATTATGGACGGCAACGGTCGTTGGGCGAAGCAGCGTTCGCTGCCGCGTACTGCCGGACATAAGGCGGGGGCCGAGGTGTTCCGCGATATTGCTACCTATTGCAGGGAGTTGGGTGTGGCATATCTGACGGTGTATGCGTTCTCCACGGAGAACTGGAAGCGGCCGCCCGAGGAGGTCAGCGCCATCATGGGCCTTTTGAGGCAATATCTGCTGGAGGCCGTGGACACCATGGAGCGGGACAACATCCGGCTGAAATTCTTCGGGGATCTGTCCGCCATCGCGCCGGAATTGCAGGAGCTGGCGGAGGAGACGCGGGAGATCAGCGGGCACTACGACGGGTTCCAGGCAAACATCTGCCTGAACTACGGCGGGCGGGCCGAGATCCTGCGGGCCGCCCAGCGGTGCGCCGAGGCGGGGGAGGATTGGACGGAGGAGAACTTCGGAAAGTACCTGTACTCCGCCGGCATCCCTGACCCGGAGCTCATCATCCGGCCCAGCGGCGAGCTGCGGCTCAGCAATTTCCTGCTGTGGCAGTGCGCGTACAGCGAGTTTTATTTCTGCGATACCCTGTGGCCTGACTTCACCCGCGCAGAGCTGGACAAGGCCATCATCGCATATCAGAAGCGGGACCGCCGATTCGGCGGCGTGAAGTGAGGAGATATCCATGAAACAGAGAATTTTGGTGGCCGTGGTGGGAGTACCGGCCCTGCTGGCCGTGCTGTGCGCCGCGCCGGACTGGGCTACGCTGGCCCTGCTCATGGGGCTGTGCATCATCGCCAGCCACGAGCTGTTGGCGGCGGTGCTGCCGCCGGAAAAGACACGGCGCTGGTGGGGCCTTGCGGCCACACTGGCGGTGTTCGTGGTGGCCAACGTGTATTTCAGTCATGAACGCTTCACCGGTACGGCGGCGGCGGGGCTGATGCCCTGGCTGGTGGCGGCACTGGTGGTGGTGGTGTTTCTGTGCATGGTACTGGAGTACGGCAAAAAAGAGGAGATGGATTTCACGGTGCTGTGCGCCATCCTGGTGGCCGGCGCGGCCATCCCGCTGGCTCTCAGCTGCCTGCTGCGGCTGCGGATGCTGGAGCACGGTGCAGGGCTGGTGCTGATCCCGCTGGTGGCGGCATTCATGAGCGATACCATGGCCCTGTTCGGCGGCATGCTGTTCGGCAAGACGAAGCTGGCGCCGGTGGTGAGTCCCAAAAAGACCCGTGAGGGCGCGGTCAGCGGCCTTGTGGGCGGCATGGTGGGCATGGTGCTGTACCGCATCATCTTCTTCCTATGCACGGAGGTGCCGCTGCACATCGGCTGGTGCGTGCTGCTGGGTCTGGTGGGCGCGGTGCTGGGGCAGTTGGGCGATCTCAGCTTCTCCTGCGTCAAGCGGCAGTACGGCATCAAGGACTACGGACGGCTGCTGCCGGGGCACGGCGGCGTACTGGACCGGTTTGACAGCGTGATCTTTGCCGCGCCGGTGATCTGGATGATCGTGAACGCGGTGGCGCTGTATTGAGAAAGTGCATCGAGGATATATCTATGACGAAAACCATATCCCTGCTGGGCGCCACAGGGTCTATCGGACGGCAGACGCTGGCCGTGGCGCAGGAGCTGGGACTTTCCGTGGCGGCGCTGACCGCCAACCGGCAGGTGGATCTGCTGGAGCAGCAGGCGCGGCAGTTCAGGCCGCGCCTTGCCGTGCTGTATGACCCTGCGGCGGCCAAGGAGCTGCGGGAACGCCTGCGGGGCACCGGCATCGAGGTGATGGAGGGGCCGGAGGGCCTTACCGCCGCGGCCACGCTGCCGGAGGCGGACACGGTGGTGACGGCGGTGATGGGCAGCGTGGGACTGGCGCCGACGCTGGCGGCCATCATGGAGAAAAAGCGCATCGCCCTGGCCAACAAGGAGACGCTGGTGTGTGCCGGTGAACTGGTGATGTCTGCGGCCCGTGAGACGGGGGCGGAGATCGTGCCGGTGGACTCGGAACACAGCGCCATCTTCCAGTGTTTACAGGGCTGCCGCGACCGCGGCGAGGTGCGGCGGCTGCTGCTGACCTGCTCCGGCGGGCCGTTTTTCGGCCGGAGCTTCGATGAGCTGGAGCATGTGACGGCGGCGGACGCCCTGAAGCACCCCAACTGGACCATGGGGGCAAAGATCACCATTGACTCGGCTACCCTGATGAACAAGGGACTGGAGATCATCGAGGCCATGCGGCTGTACGACCTGCCGGTGGAGCAGGTGGAGGCGGTGATCCACCGCCAGAGCATCGTCCACTCGCTGGTGGAGTTCCGCGACGGGGCCATGCTGGCCCAGCTGGGTACGCCGGATATGAAGCTGCCCATCCGGTACGCCATGACGTATCCCTATCGGGCGGAGACACCGGACAGGCGGCTGGATCTGCTGTCCTGCGGCGCACTGACGTTCAGCGCACCGGACATGGAGACGTTCCCCTGCCTGCGCATCGCGCGGCAGTGCGCGGCGGCGGGCGGCACGGCCTGCGCCGTGATGAACGGCGCCAACGAGGCGGCGGTGCAGCGGTTTTTGCAGGGCGAGATCGGATTCAACGACATCCCGCGGCTGGTGGAGAAGGCACTGTCCAAGGTGTCCCTGATATATCGGCCGAGCCTTGCGGATATACTGGAGGCAGACAGAATGGCCCGTCAGGCCGTGCTGTAAGGCGCACAGCGCCATAAAGGAGTTGTGGGAATGGTATATATCTTAGCGGCCATACTGGTGTTCGGCGTGCTCATCGCCGTCCACGAGCTGGGGCATTTCATGGCGGCCAAGGCCTGCGGCGTGCGGGTCAACGAGTTTTCCATCGGCATGGGGCCGGCCCTGTGGAAGAAGCAGAAGGGGGAGACGCAGTACTCCCTGCGGCTGTTTCCGGTGGGCGGTTTCTGTGCCATGGAAGGCGAAGAGGAGGATTCCGATGATCCGACAGCCCTGAACAATCAGGGCTTCTGGGCCAAGCTGCTGATCTTCGCGGCAGGCGCGGCCATGAACTTCATTGCGGGACTGCTCATTATCCTGGTACTGTACGCCGATGCCCAGGCGTTCTACGTGCCGGTGGTGGCGGGCTTTGCCGACGGCTGCCCGCTGGAGAGCGCTGACGGCTTGCAGGAGGGCGACCGGCTGCTGCGCATTGACGGCGAGAAGGTGTACGTATACAGCGATATCAGCCTGCTGATGGGGCTGAACAAGACAGGCGCCTTCGACTTGCAGATAGAGCGGAACGGGGAGGTCATCACCCTCCGCGATTTCACCATGGAGCGGCGGGAGTACACCGACCAGAACGGCGAGACCTACACGGGCTACGGCCTGTATTTCGGGGCAGAGGAGGCCACGCTGGGCAGGAAGCTGTCCTATTCGTGGAACAACGCCATGGACTTTGTGCGACTGGTGCGGCTGAGCTTACAGATGCTGGTGACCGGTCAGGCGGGGGTAAAGGATCTCAGCGGGCCGGTGGGCATCGTGTCCACCATGACCCAGGTGGGCGAACAGGCGGCCACCACCCGGGCGGCGGTGGAGAACATCGCCTATCTGGCGGCGCTGATCGCCGTGAACCTGGCGGTGATGAACCTGCTGCCCCTGCCGGCGCTGGATGGCGGCAAGATCTTCTTTCTGGTCATCAACGCCGTCAGCATGCAGCTGTTCAAAAAGCAAATACCGGCGAAATACGAGAACTACATCCACTTTGCGGGATTGATCCTGCTGCTGGCGCTGATGGCGGTCATCACGTTCAGCGATGTGTGGAAGCTGATACACTGAGAGGGGATACAATGAGCAGACAGATCATGGTGGGCGGTGTGGCCGTGGGCGGCGGCGCACCGGTGAGCATCCAGTCCATGTGCAATACCGCCACGGAGGACGTGGAGGCTACGGTGCAGCAGATCCTGCGGCTGGAGCAGGCGGGGTGCGAGATCATCCGCGTGGCGGTCCCCACGGAGGAGGCGGCACGGGCCGTGCCGGCCATCAAGGCCCGCATCCACATCCCGCTGGTGGCGGACATCCATTTCGACTATAAGCTGGCGCTGCTGTGCGCGGAGGGCGGCATCGACAAGATCCGCATCAATCCGGGCAACATCGGAGCCAAAGAGCGGGTGCGGGCCGTGGCGGATGCCTGCCGGGAGCGGGGCATCCCCATCCGCATCGGCGTCAATGGCGGGTCGCTGGAAAAGGACCTGCTGGCCAGGTACGGCGGCGTCACGGCGCAGGCGCTGGTGGACAGCGCCATGGGCCACGTACGCCTGCTGAACGACTGTGGGTTCGACGACATCTGCATCTCCGTGAAGTGCTCCCGCGTGCCGGTAAACATGGCGGCCTATCGGATGCTCCATGAGCAGACGGACTACCCGCTGCACCTAGGCGTCACGGAGGCGGGCACACCGGAGATGGGCGTGCTGAAATCCGCCATCGGCATCGGCGGTCTGCTGTGCATGGGCGTGGGAGACACGCTGCGGGTGAGCCTGACGGCGGACCCGGTGGAGGAGGTCATCGCCGCCAAGCGTATTTTGCAGGCGGCAGGCATTCGCCGCAGCGGGCCGGATCTGATCGCCTGTCCCACCTGCGGCCGGACGAAGTACGATATGATCCCCATCGCGCGGGAGGTGGAGCGGCGGCTGAAGGACTGTGCCAAGCCCATCACCGTGGCGGTGATGGGGTGCGTGGTCAACGGGCCGGGTGAGGCGTCCGGCGCGGATGTGGGCATCGCCGGAGGAAAGGGCGAGGGCCTGCTGTTCGCCAAGGGGAAGATTTTGCGGAAGGTGCCGCAGGAGCAGCTGGTGGACGCGCTGTTTCAGGAGATCGACAAACTGTAAGGTGAGAAAATGGCGGAAAGATTACCGTTTTTTACATTATTTGAGAGCTTTCAGGCACCGCGGCAGCTGCGGCTGCTGCTGCACGACGCCTACGTCACCGGCGGCGCGCTGGATCGGGAGGCCCGTACCATCGAGGTGCAGGCCGTCAGCAGCGAAACAGTGCCGGAGGCGGCGGTGACATCGCTGGAGCATATGCTGGCCCAGCAATACGACCTGCGTCGGGTACAGCTGCGGTTCAGCGCGCCGGCTGCTGCCGGAAAGAGCGGCAGCGACCTGCTCTACGGCAAGGAGATCAAGGGCCGCGTGGTGCCGGTGGGGGAGCTGAATCTGAAGATGGGCTCCGCTGTGGTGGAGGGCCGCGTGTTCGGCATGGAGTGCTATGAGACACGGCGGCCAGGTCAGTGGTGTATGAACTTCGACATGACCGATGAGCACGGTTCCGTCTCCGTGCGGAAGTATATGGACGAGAAGGAGGCCAGGGTACTGGGCGGCGCTGTCAGCGACGGCATGTGGCTGCGGGTGCAGGGCAAGCTGGCGCTGAGCTTCGACGGCAAGGACGTACAGCTCCAGCCGGTGAGCATCATGCGCATCCAGCACCAGGGCCGGAAGGATACCGCGCCGGAGAAGCGGGTGGAGCTGCACCTGCATACCCAGATGAGTACCATGGACGCCATCACCGATGTGGGCAAGGTGGTGGCGCAGGCGGCATCGTGGGGACACCCTGCCATCGCCATCACGGATCATGGCACAGTGCAGGCATTCCCCAAGGCCCGGGACGCCGGCAAGAAGGGAAAGATCAAGATCCTCTACGGTGTGGAGGGCTATTTTGTCAACAATCTGGACGATCGCATCGCCGTACACGGTGAGCAGGATCAGGATTTCGCCGACGAGATCGTGTGCTTCGACATCGAGACCACGGGCCTGAAGGTGCGGCGGGAGGCCATCACCGAGATCGGTGCGGTGGTGCTGAAGAACGGGGAGATCACGGAGCGGTTTCAGACCTTCGTGAACCCCAACCGGCGGCTGACGCCGGAGATCATCGGCCTTACCGGCATCACCGATGCCATGCTGGCCGATGCACCCCAGCTGAAGGACGCACTGACGGCGTTTTTGCAGTTCGTGAACGGGAGACCGCTGGCGGCCCACAACGCGGAGTTCGACATCAGCTTCATCCGCGAGGGGTGCCGGAAGGTGGGGCTGGAGTTCGACCCCACCTACGTAGACTCCCTTATCCTGGCGCAGAACCTGCTGCCGGAGCTGCACAAGTACAAGCTGGACATCGTGGCGGAGCATCTGGATCTGCCCGCCTTCAACCACCACCGTGCCTCTGATGATGCGGCCATGGTGGGGTATATGCTCATCCCGTTTTTTGAGAAAATGCGCAAGGAGATGGGCATCCACCGGCTCCAGCAGATCAACGGGGAGATGCTGAAGCTGCGGCCGGAGGGCGGAAAGAGCAACCGCCACCCCAAGCACATCATCATTCTGGCCAAGAACAAGCTGGGCCTGAAGCACCTGTACCAGCTGATCTCGGCGTCCAATCTGAAATATTTCAAGCGCGTGCCCATCATTCCCAAGACGGAGCTGGCGGCCCATCGGGAGGGGCTCATCATCGGCTCGGCCTGCGAGGCGGGCGAGCTGTTCCGCGCCGTGGCTGACGGCAGCAAGGACTGGGCGGAGCTGAAGCGCATCGCGTCGTTCTACGACTATCTGGAGATCCAGCCCATCTGCAACAACATGTTCATGCTTCGCAAGGGGGATGTCCAGTCGGAGGAGGAGCTGCGGGATTTCAACCGCACCATCGTCCGGCTGGGGCAGGAGCTGGGCAAGCCGGTGTGCGCTACCGGCGACGTGCATTTTCAGGAGCCGGAGGATGAGGTGTACCGCCACATCCTGCTGGCCAGCAAGAAGTTCCCCGACGCCGATGCACCGCTGCCCATCTACTTCAAGACAACAGACGAGATGCTGAAGGAGTTCGCGTATCTGGGGACAGAGACGGCCCACAAGGTAGTCATCGACGACCCGCGGCACATTGCCGACTGCATCGAGGATATCGAGCTGCTGCCACCGGGGCAGCTGTTCCCGCCGCGCCTGGAAAACTCCGAGCAGGAGCTGCACGACATGGTGTGGGACAAGTGCCATGAGCTGTACGGGGAGGAGCCGCCGCAGCTCATCGTGGACCGTCTGGACGTGGAGCTGAAAAGCATCCTGGGCAAGTACGACGTGGTGTATATGTCCGCCCAGAAGCTGGTGCAGCGCAGTCTGGAGAACGGCTATCTGGTGGGCTCGCGAGGCTCCGTGGGCTCCAGTCTGGTGGCGTACATGTCGGGCATCACGGAGGTGAACTCCCTGCCTCCCCACTACCGCTGCCCCAAGTGCAAAAATACGGAGTTCATCACAGACGGCAGCTACGGCTGCGGCGCGGACATGCCGGACAAGATATGCCCTGTGTGCGGGGAAAAGTACGTCAAGGACGGCTTTGACATCCCCTTTGAGACGTTCCTGGGCTACGGCGGCGGCAAGGTGCCGGATATCGACCTGAACTTCTCCGGCGAATATCAGGCCCGCGCTCACCAGCACGCTATCGAGATGTTCGGAAAGACTCAGGTGTTCCGCGCCGGCACCATCGGTACGCTGGCGGAAAAGACCGCCTTCGGCATGGTGAAAAAGTATCTGGAGGAGCGGGGACAGACGGCATCCAACGCCGAGATGAACCGGCTGACCCAGGGCTGCGTGGGCGTGCGGCGCACCACCGGCCAGCACCCGGGCGGCCTGGTGGTGGTGCCGGACGACATGAACGTGGAGGATTTCACCGCTGTGCAGCACCCCGCCGACGATGCGGAGAGCGATACCATCACCACCCATTTTGAATACCACTGCATGGAGGATAACCTGCTGAAGCTGGACATGCTGGGACACGATGATCCCACCATGATCCGGATGCTGGAGGATCTCACCGGCGTCAACGCACGGGCTATCCCGTTGGACGACCCCGATACCATGAGCATCTTCACGTCCTCCAGGGTGCTGGGCTTCGAGAATGACGAGATCCTCGGCCCCACCGGCGCCGTGGCCATCCCCGAGTTCAACACCCGCTTCACCCGCGGCATGCTGATGGACACCCAGCCCAGGGATTTCAACACGCTGGTGCGTCTGTCCGGTTTCTCCCACGGCACCGACGTGTGGCTGGGCAACGCCAGGGAGCTGATCGTCAGCGGCACCGCCTCCGTTCTGGAGACGGTGGGCTGCCGCGACGACATTATGCTGTACCTCATCTCCATGGGGCTGGACCCCAAGATGTCCTTTAAGATCATGGAGGCCGTCCGTAAAGGCAAGGTGAAGAAGGGCGGCTTTCAGGAGGGATGGGAGGAGGCCATGCGGGACCATCAGGTGCCGGACTGGTACATCGGATCCCTGGCCAAGATCGGCTATCTGTTCCCCAAGGCCCACGCCGTGGCCTACGTGATGATGGCGTTCCGCATCGCATGGTTCAAGGTGCATAGGCCGCTGGCGTTCTACGCCACATTCTTCTCCATCCGCGCCAAGGCGTTTGACGCCGAGTACTGCTGCGCCGGTCTGGACGCGGTGAAGCAGAAGATCAAGGAGATCGAAAACAACAAGGACGCCACCGATGTGGAGCAGAACCTGATGGTGACGCTGGAGGTGTGCTACGAGTTCTATCTGCGGGGCTTCCACTTTGATACCATCGACATCTACAAGTCCGACGCCACCCGCTTTGTGGTGACGGAGAACGGCCTGCTGCCTCCCTTCGTGACGGTACACGGCCTGGGCGAGTCGGCGGCGCTGGACACGGTGGAAAAGCGGAAAGGCAAGACCTTTATCTCCGTGGAGGAGTTCGCCAATACGTGCAGCAAGCTGAGTAAGACCCACATCGAGCAGCTCAAGTCCCTGGGCGCGTTCGCCGGAATGGCGGACACCAGTCAGGTCAGCCTGTTCTGAGAAGTTGTGCCGGTATCGGTGCATTTTGCGTGAAATTTGGCATAATGACGAAAAACGGGACTTGACAATCGGCAAAAAAGCGATAAAATAGGGTGTAATATCGACATATGCGATGAGGGAAAAAAGACGAGGCAGGCCCGCCGAAAGAGAGCCGGCGGCTGGTGTGAGCCGGTGGGGGCGCTTCGTTGTACTGGCTCCGGAGCTTTCCGCCTGAACAGGGCGGGACGGCGGCGCACCGTTACCGGCGCGGCCCCTTGCAAGAGGGGGACTGAGCGCCGCACAGGCAACTGGCGGCGGGATCAGGGTGGTAACACGTGACATGCGTCCCTGACTGCTTTCGCAGTCAGGGACGTTTTTTTATCAGCAGTTAACAAAATTCAGATACAAGGAGAAGCGACATGTATTACGATTTTGCGGCCATTGAAAAGAAATGGCAGGCCAATTGGGAAAAAACCAAGCCCTATGCCGCCGTCACCGGCGACAAGCGACCCAAGTTCTACGGACTCATCGAGTTCCCCTATCCCTCCGGTCAGGGCCTGCATGTGGGCCATCCCCGCCCCTTCACGGCCATGGATATCGTCACCCGCAGAAAGCGGATGGAGGGCTACAACGTGCTGTTCCCCATTGGCTTCGACGCCTTCGGCCTGCCCACGGAGAACTACGCCATCAAGAACCATATCCATCCGGCTGTGGTGACCAAAAACAATATCGCCAATTTCACCAGCCAGCTGAAGATGCTGGGCTACGGCTTTGACTGGGATCGTTGCGTGGACACCACCGACCCCGACTACTACAAGTGGACCCAGTGGATATTCCTGCAGATGTTCAAGCACGGTCTGGCCTATAAGACCACCATGCCTGTGAACTGGTGCACCAGCTGCAAGTGCGTGCTGGCCAACGAGGAAGTGGTCAACG
>OIZB01001701.1_pt1 | contig 11061 bp, 9 predicted proteins | sample 1588401 | NCBI WGS metagenome assembly OIZB01 (sample SAMN03283270) | human gut metagenome | biome: human-associated habitat; material: feces | host: Homo sapiens | place: USA | collected 2013
GCGCTTCGCCTTATTTGCCGGAATCAAAGTCCGACTCGGTCCTTGTGCGCAGGCGGCTGATGGCGTTTGTCAGGCGTTCTGTTTCCTTCGGGAACAGGCCGGAGGCGATGGCTGTGCGGATGGGGAGGATCTCGTAGCGGCTGCCGTCGGCGTCCTTGCCGCTGTCGAGCAGGTACAGGGGCGTATAGCTCACATTTGTCAGCGCCGTTTCACCCGTCTCGCCGTTTTTGGTGAATTGCAGGTTCAGAATGACCGATTCCTCGCAGCCGCTGGCATAGCTGCTGCTCTGGCTGGAAAAGAAGTTGCCGAGGCTGTAGGCCACAAAGCAGGTCTTTTCCTTTCCGTCGTCCGTCGTGATGTCCATCGTCTCCATTCTGCCGACCAGATGGCTGTGCGTGCCGATGATCGCGTCCGCGCCGCGCTCGAACAGCTGCTTTGCGATGGACTCCTGCGTTCTGGTAGGCTCCAGTGTCGCCTCACTGCCCCAATGGAGCATGACGAGGATGATGTCGGGCTTCAGCGCCTTCGCCGCGTCTACCGAGTCCAGAAGGGCGCTCATGTCGAGCTTTTCATAGTCCGTGCTGTAATCCTTGTACAGGAGATTCACCGCGTACTCTGCGCCCTCCGGCAGCTGCAGGCCGCCGAGGCCCTTCGTATAGGCGATGATCGCGATCTTCATGCCGCTGACGGTCTTGAGCACGACGCCGCCGTTATTGGAGCGCTCGGTCTGGCTTGCGTAGGTGCCCGCATGGTCGATACCCGCGTTTGTAAGCGCGTCGATGGTGCTCTGCAAACCGGACAGGCCGTTCTGGATGGAGCAGGTGTTGGCCGTCTGCAAAAGATCAAAGCCGATGGTCGACAGCGTCATGGCAAGTGAATCCGGCGCGCGGTAATCCGGCTTTCCGGCATACGGCTCACCGCAGAAATTGCATTCCAGATTGCCGATGGCGAGATCCGCCGAGAGCGTATAGCCGGACACGGCGGCAAAGCTTTCGGCAAACTGATAGCTGCCGTCCGGCTGCCTGGCGTCGGCAAGCAGATCGTCGGTGATCATGATATCGCCGACAGCGGCAATGTTGACGGTCGCGTCCGGCTCCGTCTGCAGCTCCAACGCATTGTCCTTTTTGACGTAAAGCTCCGGGTGCTCGCGCCGGTTGCGGCAGCCGCGCAGAATGAGGATCAGAGACAAAATCACGATCACAAGCAAAACAATGACCAGCACCCGCTGGCGCATCAGAAGCCTGCGCTTCTGCTCCTGCCGGCGCAGCCTGCGCGCCTCCAGCAGCTCCTCGTTCTGCCTGCGTTCCATGTTATCCACGCGTTCGCCTCCTTTGAATCGTATAACTAATATAATATAGCATATCTTTCGAAAAAAGACAAGCCGCTTGGCTTTTGCCGCAGAATATGCTATAATTCTACATCATTTACTTACAGAGGATCAGTTCATGCGTCAAACAAGCAAACGTGCGCGGCGCTCCCGGGCGCTGATGATCGTGATTTTTGTGCTGCTGGCAGCGCTTGTGATCTGGGGGCTGACGGCCCTGCTGGGCCGATTGCTCCACTACGGCACGAACGCGACCGTCAGCGCGAAGGATCACGAGCAGCTCACGCCGATCGAGCCGAGCGCCGTGGACAAGACGGAGGAAATTCCGGAAAATACATATGATCCGTCCTGCTTTTATATGGACGGCGGCTTCCTGCGCTATGAAAGCGACACCATAACCAGCCAGGTCGGCATCGACGTCTCCGCGCACCAGCAGGAGATCGACTGGCAGCGCGTCGCGGAAAGCGGCGTGCAGTTTGCCATTCTCCGCGTCGGCTACCGCGGGTATACGGAGGGAGCCATTCAGGAGGACGCGTATTTCGAGCAGAATCTGGAGGGGGCCATTGACGCCGGGCTTGACGTGGGCGTGTATTTCTTCTCGCAGGCCATCGACGAGCAGGAGGCGCGGGAGGAGGCCCGGTTCGTGCTGGACAAGATCTCCGGGTACCTGCTCGCCTTCCCCGTCTTCTTCGACTGGGAAAAGATCGGCTCGGAGGCGCGCAGCGACACCATGGATCTGGCGTCGCTGACCATCGTGACCGATACGTTCTGCACCGAGATCCGGAACGCGGGCTATCAGGCCGGGCTTTACTTCAATCAGCAGCTCGGCTATGAGGAGCTGCATCTGCCGAGCCTGCAGACGTACACGTTCTGGCTGGCTGAATACAACGATACGCCGTCGTTTGCCTATCACTTTGACCTCTGGCAGTATTCTGCCTCCGGCACGGTCGACGGCATTGAGGGCGACGTCGATCTGAATCTTGCATTTTTCAGAAAGTAACCTATGAGAAAAGAAAAAACAGAGCACTCGGCCCGCCTGCCGTTCGCGGCCAGTATGCTCATTTTCGGCACCATCGGCCTGCTGCGCCGGTTCATCGACCTGCCGAGCGGCGTGATCGCCTGCTTCCGCGGGCTGCTGGGCTGCGTTCTGCTGCTGCTTTTGCAGCGGCTGGGCAGGAAAAAGCCGGGCCTGGCTGCCATCCGGAAGTCTCTTCTGCCGCTGCTCATTTCCGGCGGCATGATCGGCTTTAACTGGATGCTGCTGTTTGAGGCGTACCGCTACACCAGCATCGCCGTCGCGACGCTCTGCTATTACACGGCCCCGGTCATGCTGATCCTGGCCTCGCCGTTCGTCTTCCACGAGCGGCTCACGTGGCGGCAGCTCGTCTGTGTGGGGCTGGCTGCGTGCGGCATGGTGCTCGTCTCGGGCGTGCTGGACGGCGGCACGCTGCCGGACGGAACGCTGACGGGCATTGCGCTTGCCGTCGGCTCGGCGGTCCTATATGCCGCCATCACCGCCGTGAACCGCAAGGCGCTCCCCTCGCTGGACGCATACGATAAGACCATCGTGCAGCTTGGCGCGGCGGGACTGGTCATGGCACCGTATCTGGCGCTGACGGGCGGCTTCTCCGGTCTGCATCTGACGGCGCTGTCCGCCGGACTGATGCTTCTGGTGTCGCTGACGCATACGGCGATCCCCTATGCGATGTATTTCGGGGCCATGGTGCGCCTGCCGACGCAAACCGTCGCGCTCATGAGCTATCTCGACCCTATCACGGCCCTGATCCTCTCGGCCCTCGTTCTGCACGAGCCGCTCTCCCCTGCCGGTCTGGCCGGAGCCGTCTTGGTTCTCGGCTCTACGATCCTCAGCGAGCTCTGGGCCGGAAAGAAGCAGTAAAATCACGAAACGACCCCCGGACATACCTGACACGGTACGTCCGGGGGTCGTTGTATTTACGGTTCCAGCAGGACGCCGGAGAGATAGACGGCTTTCCGGTTCAGCGCTTCGTCACAGATGACGAAGTCGGCCAGCTTGCCGGGCGTGATCGAACCGGTCTCGGCCTCGCGGCCAAGCTCCCTTGCGGGGACGAGCGTTGCGGAGAGGATGGCCTGCTCCTTCGGGATGCCGAATTCCACAGCCTTGCGCATACAGTCGTACAGATTTGTGGCCGAGCCTGCAATTGTGCCGTCAGCAAGATGTGCGACGCTGTTTTTCAGGAACACATCTTGTCCGCCGAGCGTATACTGCCCATCCGGCATACCGCAGCAGCGCAGCGCGTCAGAAATGAGGCAAATCCTGCCCGGGAAGAGCCTGAAGGCCATGCGCACGGCGCTGGGGTGGACGTGCTGGCCGTCGCAGATCAGCTCGGCAGCCACAGCTTCGCGTTCGCTGCCCGCGCCGATGGGGCCGGGCTTGCGGTGGTGGATGCCGGGCATAGCGTTGTACAGGTGCGTCAGATGGCTCGCGCCTGCGTCAAAGACGGTGGAAGCCTCTTCATACGTGCAGTCGGTGTGCGCGATGGAGACCGTGCAGAGCTTACTTGCAAGCTTCGTGAATTCCACCGCGCCGGGCAGCTCCGCAGCCACGTCCGCAATGCGGATGAGGCCCCCGGACACGTCATAAAGCCGTTTAAACGCGCCGAAATCCGGATTTTTCAGATACGCGCCGTTCTGCGCGCCCTTTTTCTTTTCAGAGAAGAACGGCCCCTCCATCTGGATGCCAAGCAGGCGGGCGCAGCCCGTCGGCTGCTCGTTTCTGAGCCGGACAGCGGTCCGATACGCCGTCTCCAGCACGTCATACGGCAGCGTCATGGACGCGGGCGCGAAGCCGGTCACGCCGTTTTGGGCAAGATAGCGCGCCATTTTGACAAGGCCGTCGTAATCGCCGTCGGAAAAATCCGCGCCGGAATTGCCGTGGTTATGCACGTCGATGAGGCCGGGAATGACATACTGATTTTCCAGATCAACGCCGTCCTCTGTGGGCACAGCGTTCAGAATTTCCGTAAATTTTCCGTTTTCCACACGGAACGAGCCGTGCTGAAACTGTCCATCTACAAAGAGATTCGCGTTTTTGAACAGCATCCTCATACCTCCGGCAGACTGGCCGCGGCCATGGACTGGCCGACGCGGCGGAAGTTTTCATCCGGCAGCATGACGCGGAGCTTCTGTGCCAGCGCCGGGTATTCTTCTTTCAGCACCCGCTGGCACTCAGAGACGATCCGCTCTCCGCCCACGCCGGAGGCCACGCGGCCCAGCACGATCAGGTTCCGGATGTCATAGAACCGTGCGTACAGGAAAAGCGTATGGGCGAGATACACGCCGATGGATTTGAAGATCTCCAGCGCATACGGCAGGCCCTGTTCGGCCAGCTTCTGCACTTCCTTGAGCTTCTCGGCAGGGGTCAGGTTCTCGGAAAGCGCGATTCCGGCGGCGGGGGCCAGCTTGGAAACTGCGTCCTGCGAGAAATACTTGCAGCCGACGCCGAGATCGCCCGACCACTCGTCGCGCATGGCGTTCTCGTTCAGATCGACCGGGGCAAAGGCCAGCTCACTGAACCAGCCGAGCAGATTGCTGTCGGCGTTCACGTAGCCGACCGCCTCGCTCGTGCCCATGGCAAGGCCCATGACGGAGCCTTCGCCGAGGCTCATGGAGCCTGCCAGCGCCGACACATCGCCGTCGTTGGCGACAACGATTGGCACGTCGCCGATCTCTCGGGCCGCACGGTCGTAAACCGTCTTGACCTCCTCGCGGCGGGCGCGCGGGACCTTGATAAAGATGGAGGACACCATCGGCGCGTTGCCGATGAACACGCCTGCGGACGACACGCCGATGCCGTCCACGCGGGGCATTTTGGACGCCGCGGTTTTGAATGCGGCGACAATGCCGTCATACTGGTACTGCGGGTCCTCGCTCGTCTTGGGATGCCAGACGACCTCCTCGGAGTAGACCGTCTTGCCGTCTACGACGGCGGAAACCTTGCGGTCGGAGCCGCCCGCGTCAAAGCCGATGCGGCAGCCGCCCAGGTGGCCGCCGATCTTCCGCGCGCCGCTGCGGGCGGCGGGAAAGTCCCGCTCCTCCACGGATTCCAGCGTGAAGGGACGCCGGAACACCGTCTCCATCAGCGATGCGTCAAAGGCCCGGGAGCCGTGGGACCCGTATATATCCGCCAAGCGGCGGGTCAGGTCGTCACAGCCGCAGATACGGACCCGCCAGCCGCCCACGCTCCACAGCAGCAGCTTCACGGTGCGCTCCAAAAAGCGCAGGTCGGCGGGGTCTGTCACGCCCCGCAGGCGGGTATCGAACACGGCCACCTGACCATCCTGCCGCTCCACGGCGATGCGGACGGGGCGATGGGCCTCCTTCAGATAAGCGTCCCGCCACGGAGCAAAGGGCAGGTACGCCGCGTCCAGGGCGGGGCGGTTCTTCACCGCGCAGGGGACGCCCAGGTAGGCGGCGCCCATCACGCCTTCATGCCGCTCCAGGCGGCCTCGTCGCAGATCAGCGTCACGTCGGGGTGGAATTGCAGGATGGACGCAGGCACCCAGGGGGTCACGGGGCCGCAGAACGCCCTGTGCAGGATGTCCGCCTTGTCGGCGCCGGTGACGATCATCAGCACGCGGCGGGCCGCCATCACCGTGCCCACGCCCATGGTGTAGGCGGCGGTAGGTACCTCATCCTCGCCGGCGAAGAAGCGGGCGTTGGCCCGCCGCGTGGACTCCGTCAGCGCCACCTCGTGGGTGCGGACGGGGAAATGGTCGCAGGGCTCGTTGAAGCCGATGTGGCCATCGTGGCCCAGGCCCAGCAGCTGGAGATCCACGCCGCCCAGCTCCTCGATGGTGCGCTCGTAGTCGTCGCACATGGCGTCCACGTCCGTGGTCATGCCGTCCGGCACCCAGGTGTTCTCCGGCCGGATGGAGATGTGGTCGAACAGGTTCTCCTGCATAAAGCGGCGGTAGCTCTGGGGATGGTCGGGGGCAAGGCCCTTGTACTCGTCCAGATTCACGGAGCGGACGCGGGAAAAGTCCATGAGCCCCGCCTGCTCCCGCCGGATCAGCTCCCGATACAGGGGGATGGGGGTAGCACCGGTGGCCAGGCCCAGCACGCAGGCAGGCTTGGCGCACACCGCCTGCTGGAGCTGGTCCGCCGCCAGACGGCCTGCGGCCTCGGCGTCCGCCGCCTTCAAAACCTTCACATGGTACATAACGATTCTCCTTTATTATATGCAGGGAGGGACGCCGCTTTCGCGCCCTCCGCCGGTTCCTTGCCCGTAGCATACACCATCCGCGGGGAAAAATGCAAGTGCCTTCTCCGGATGGGTTGGGAGAGAGGAGCTCTGCGGGGTCTCCCTCCCCCCTGTGCGCATCCTTCAGGCGTCTTTATTTTGCAGGACGGCGGGACGGATGATAAGGCGCTTTTGCTCTGCCAGCGTTTCGTCCATTTCTTGCGTTTTATGTTAATAATTCGTTAGGAAAACTACGGTTCCGTACTTGAAACTCCGCATACTTCATGCTATTATTGTAATACTTTCGAGAATTTTCGGCATAAATGCCAAAAATTGCGGAGCTTCCCGCGTATAACAGGGATTTCTATGGAAAAAGTATAGGGTGCGCACTGCCACCCTTTTCCAGCACATACAGATATTTCCAGAGGCACAGGAAGACGTTTCCAATTTGTCCTGCGGGCGTGTAGGATGCGTCTGTTTTTGTCCGCACAGGGCGGGCAGGGCTGTGGACGGTGCGAATTCCCTGCAAAACCAGAATTTTTCCTGAAAATATCGTTTTTTCGCCGCATTGTGATTTCTGCAACAGACACACGGTGCTTCCCCTGCTATCATACATCAGATATTCCGTTGGAAAGGAGACCGCACATGGCCTATATGCGTTTGGGCGATCTGCTGATCGCCGCCGGCGCCATCACCGAGGAACAATTGCAGACCGCCCTGCAGGCCCAGAAGCAGAGCGGCCAGCGTCTGGGCGACGTGCTCATCGACAGCGGCATTATTACCCAGCGGCAGCTCATCGACGCTTTGCAGATGCAGTTGGGCGTGGACTATATCGACCTGACCCGCGTGTCTATTCCGGTGGAGCTGGCCAAATATGTGCCCCGCGCCATCGCTAAGAAGTACTGCGTGGTGCCGGTGAAGCTGGTGAAGGACGAGCTGTACGTGGCGATGAGCGATCCTCTGGACTTCGTGGCTCAGGAGGAGCTGAAGGCCGCGTCCCGCAGGCAGATCGTGCCCATGATCGCCACCCGCCGCGCCGTGGAGCAGGCCATCGCCACCCTGTACGGCAACGAGGGAACCGCACGCGTCATCGAGGAGATGAAGCGGGCGGCCGGCGACAACGGCCGCGACATCGTGCCCGCCCAGATGACGGGCGGCCGCGAGGACGCCGACGCCGCGCCCACGATCCGCTTCGTCAACTCCCTCATCGAGCGGGCGTTCAACGAGCGGGCCAGTGACATCCACCTGGAGCCCCAGGACGGGGAGATGGTGGTGCGTATGCGTATCGACGGACTGCTGCACAGGATGCTGACCGTCCCCGCCAATTTGCAGAATACCGTGATCTCCCGCCTGAAGATCATGGGCGGCATGAACATCTCCGAGCGCAAGATCCCCCAGGACGGCCGCGCTATGGTGCATATCCACCAGCACGAGCTGGACCTGCGTATCTCCTCCATGCCCACCATCTACGGCGAGAAGGTAGTGCTGCGTCTGCTGGACAAGTCCCGCCGCGACATCAGTAAAGAAGCCATCGGTCTCACCGGTGACGACCTGCGGAAGTATGAGGCCCTGCTGCGGAACAGCTCCGGCGTGATCCTTATCGTGGGTCCCACCGGCTCCGGTAAGTCCACCACCATGTGCGCCATGCTGCAGGAGCTGTGCAGCGAGGAGACCAACATCATGACGCTGGAGGACCCCGTGGAATACGACATTCCCGGCGTCAGCCAGTGCCAGATCAATGAAAAGACCGGTATGACCTTTGCCGCGGGCCTGCGCGCCATCCTGCGCCAGGACCCCGATATCATCTCTGTGGGCGAGATCCGCGACGGCGAGACAGGTTCTATCGCCATCCGCTCCGCCATCACCGGACATCTGGTGCTGTCCACGCTGCACACCAACGACGCCGTATCCGCCATTCCCCGTCTGGTGGACATCGGCGTGGAGCCGTACCTTATCGCCAACGCCCTGCGCGGCGTCATCTCCCAGCGGCTGGTGCGGCGCATCTGTCCCCACTGCAAAAAGCCCCACCGCCCCTCCGACGAGGAGCTGTCGCTGCTGAAGCTGCCCGCCGATGCGGACATCACCTTCTACCGCGGCGAGGGCTGTCCCGAGTGCCGCCACACCGGCTTCCACGGACGCCGCGCGGTGTTCGAGATCCTGACCGTCAATGACAGGCTGCGCCGCCTCATCAGCCAGGGCGCCGACTACGACGCGCTGCTGAAGGCCGCGGCTGACACCGATTTCACGTCCATGCGGGACAACTGCCGCGCGCTGGTGCTCTCCGGCGAGACCACCGCTGCCGAGGCCGCCCGCGCCATCCACTCCACCATTGATTGAAGAGGAGCCTATGCTTTCACTGGATCAGCTCATTGAGAAGGCGCGCGCCATGCGGGCCTCCGACGTTCATATCGTCTGCGGCCTTCCGGCGAAGTGCCGCGTAGACGGAAACGTTACCGACCTCACCGGCGAGGTGCTCACCGCCGCCGACTGCGAGATGCTGGCCCGTGAGCTGGCCGGTGCGGAATACGAGACCATGGCGGACATCGGCGAGCTGGACATGGCCCGCTCGTTCCCCGACGGGGGACGCACCCGCGTCAACCTGTTCCGCCAGCAGGGCAGCGTCTCCGCCGCCATCCGTCTGCTGGCCGACCATATCCCCTCGCTGGACGAGCTGTCCCTGCCGCCTGTGGTGGCGGATTTCGCCTCCTACCGCAGCGGCATCGTGCTGGTCACGGGCGAGACGGGCTCCGGCAAGTCCACCACGCTGGCGGCCCTGCTGGACCGCATCAACCACACCAGAAACGCCCACATCATCACGCTGGAGGACCCCATCGAGTACGTCTACGTGCCGGATCGCTGCATCGTGAACCAGCGGGAGATCGGCGCGGACACCCGCTCCTATGCCGATGGCCTGCGGGCCATCCTCCGCGAGGACCCCGATGTTATCCTCATCGGCGAGATGCGGGACCTGAACACCATCGAGACGGCGCTGACCGCCGCGGAAACAGGCCATCTGGTGTTCGCCACCCTGCACACCAACTCCGCTGCCGACGCGGTGGACCGCATGGTCAATGTGTTCCCCGCCGCCCAGCAGCAGCAGATACGTCTTCAGCTGTCCACTACCCTGCGGGCCGTCCTGTCCCAGCAGCTGCTGCCCCGGCGGGCCAGCAGCGGGCGCATCGCCGCCTGCGAGATCATGGTCGTGACAGACGCCATCCGCAACCTCATCCGCGAGGGAAAGACCCCTCAGATCGAGAGCTTCATCACCCTGAGCGGGCGGAACGGCAGCATCACTATGGACCAGGCCCTGCGCCAGCTGGTGCAGCAGGGCACCGTGGCCTTCGACACCGCCGTGGCCTATGCCCGGGATCGCGAGGCGTTCCAGAACGCCCGCAGCTTCTGACCCTCCCCCCTTCCGACACACAAAGCGAGGTGAACTTCCTTGACCACCTATAAGTACAAAGGCGTGTCCCCCGACGGCGCCAGGGTATCCGGCGTCATCAAGGCCTACGATGAGTTTGAGGCCGTGTCCCAGCTGCGGGAGACGTGCTCTGTGGTCACGAAGATCGAGGCCGTGCCGGAGCAGAAGGAGGGCGGCGTCAGCTTCGGCTCCCGCCGCATCAAGGACAAGGAGCTGGCCATCCTCTGCTCCCAGTTCGCCATCATCCTGACCTCCGGACTGCCCATCGACCGGTGCGTGGAGATGGTGGCGGCCCAGGCCCGCAGCCGCGAGATCCAACGTGTGCTGGAGCACGTGGCCGAGGATGTCAGCGGCGGATACAGTCTGGCCCAGAGCTTTACCAACGCCGGCACCGCCTTCCCCGTCACGTTTGTCGAGACCATTCGGGCCGGTGAGCAGTCCGGCACGCTGGAGCTGTGCTTCGACCGGCTCCACAAATACTACGACAAATCCGCCAAGACCCACGCCAAGCTGGTCAGCACCCTGACGTACCCCGTGCTGGTGCTGATCGTGGCGGCCATTGTGTTCATGGTCATCATGCTGTTCGCTGTGCCCATGTTCACCTCCGCCTTTGCCGAGCTGGGCAGCGACCTGCCGCCCATCACCAGGGGGCTTATCGCCGTTTCCAACTTTTTCCTGCACTACTGGTGGATATTCGTGCTCATGATTCTGGCGTTCTGTATCGTGAGACTGCTGCTGCGCCGCAGCGACCGGGGGCGAATGTTTCTGGCGGCAGGCAAGCTGAAGCGCTCCCCGCTGAAGCGGCTGCACCAGATAAACGCCTCCGCCCAGTTCGCCTCCACCATGGCCACCATGCTGGCCGCCGGCCTGCCCGTCACCCGCAGTCTGGAGGTGACGGCGGGCGTCATCAACAACTACCTGTTTTCCGACTCCGTCCGCCGTGTGCGGCAGGGCGTGGAGCAGGGCCGCGATCTGGCGGGCTGCATGGCCGCCGATCCCACATTTCCCCGTCTGCTGACGGAAATGACCGGCGTTGGCGAGTGTGGGGAGACAGGATATTTGAGAAATGCGGGATAAGGCGGGATGAGGAGGGAG